>Ga0193738_1000349_pt1 | contig 26931 bp, 51 predicted proteins | sample L2a1metaG_FD_144927 | JGI IMG/M metagenome (GOLD analysis project Ga0193738, IMG submission 144927) | Soil microbial communities from a riparian zone of the East river system, Colorado, United States - L2a1 | ecosystem: Environmental > Terrestrial > Soil > Riparian zone | place: USA: East River... | reverse complement strand
ACCTGTCTTTTAACAGCCTGATCATAGCACCACTCGGCTGCAGCATTAACACCGCCCTCCGTGGCAGCTACACATAGCTCCAACATGCAGCGATTACCTATCCATAGGTTTGTTGAATACTCTTCAACTATCATGATGATTGTTTGAGCCTCCAGCCCAGCAAGGTGTAAGTCTTCAATGCCGGTCGTTGTGGTAAGAATACCCGCATTACAGGCAGGTGCTTCTTGAGTTGTTTGTGATTGACGACCTTAATAAGCAGGTCTTTTGTTTGTATGATCAGTTTCATTTCTTTACCCTTTGTGTGCCTCATACTCTCTTACCAGATGGCAAGCCATCTGGTATTGTAGGCGTGCATTCATACGCCTCGTTGTTCGGTCAGTTCCTCAGCAATTGTTTAGCCTGATGTAAGGCACATAGTCCAGTATTGTACTTATCCGGCACTGTCCCTACTGTGCATTCTATGCAGCCGGTGTCCGGTAATGGATATCTACCTTCGGATTCGCTATTTGTTTCGTCAAGCAAGACAATTAAGTCTATTAAGAGTTTACGTGGTATTGTTATTTGCATCTTTGTCCCTTTCGTTTGATAATTCCCTGCACCTCATCGATTTAACTACTTGTTCCGGGGTAGTCATTGACCGATGCATCTAACATCAGCATAATGCTAGATGTGTGGCTGAGTCTGGCCCATCATCGATGGAATTTTATCTCCGTTTTGGTTCCCAGATCTTGGTAGAACCACGCTTTAAGGTGCAGGCAATTATCAAATGAGATGAGACGTAAGGGATTCGAACCCTTGATCTTACAATTAACAACACTCTTCAGTATGTGCGCACATACCTAGTTTCGATAGGCTCTAGAACCCCACCGGACAAAGTTGTTAATTGTAGGTACCCTTGCAGGTACCCCAGGATATCATCCTGTTGCTTTAGGCCACTAAGCTAACGCCCCACAGTTGCGCAGTACATCCACCAGAGCACAGATTAACTGTGCGCTGATAGGGCACTACCCTTCTAGCTTGACGAACGTCTCTGCTTTCCGCAGTTTTCACAAGTATCTTCGGTAGTTCTGTTGTGCCACTTACACTTACACACCCAGATAAGCCCGGCTTTAATTGTTACTGCATCCAAAACTACGACTGCATCGTCGTCAGCGACCTCGTACAATTTAGATAGGATGTCTTCGACACTCATGATTTTCCCCTCCCCTTTCACATGACGGGTGAAACGCTGACCATTACCGTTCTTGAGAATTAACTGCTGCTTTTTAACTCGTTTGGTCAATTGATTTCACCTCCACTTTGCACGGTCGTGCATAGAGTTTGTTCTTTGCTGCAAATTGTTCAGCTTCATTGTGATCAGTGAAGCTGCGTACTTGGACACCACTGCCTTGCTTACTCAGCTTGGCATCGTAATACTTGACATGAAATTGTGGTGGATTACCCGCAGGTGCGTCTTCATGCTCATGATGATATAGACAAAATTTACTGTCAATCGGCGCACTGTCTAAGTCACAACCTGCATGATCACATTTCATTATTCACAACTCCCGAAGCAATACCATATTGCAGTCCACCCATTGGTGTACTGTTGAATGACCGGCACCGAGATACCATAACCTTGTGGATTGTAGCCTAGCTCAATCTGAGCGGCCTCACAGGTAAACCTTGTGATCTTGATAGGCGACACAGCTTTGAAATAATGCTGATTGATACCATCCCTGTCAAGCTTCTCAGCTTTGAATTCTGTTGGTGCCTCCAACAAGGTGGGCAGTGCTGGCACAGGTGGACTGATTACCACAGCCAGAGTTGCTATCACCTTTGTTCCGTCAGGTCTGGTGTACTTGAGTGCGACCTCTTTAGACGTTCCCAATGCTTCCGCGTATGCCTTAAGTTGTTGATGATTCATTGCCTATCCTTTCGAATTGAAGACTCTATCATACTTTGGGTTGACAGATCAACTGGATAAACTTGGTAAGATCCTTCCTCACAGAGTCAATGCGTTGTCGATGTACTGCATACTGAACCTTTGAGCGGACCTCCAGGTTATATCCGATGTTTTCCAGTTCTGCTTTTAACTCTGCATACTCTGCAGGTTGTGCAGGTTTTGACTGCCCCACTACTAGATTGTAGTCTGCAGCACCATGCTGGCCCACGTGCACGTAGCTCATGCAATGGTACCCTTGAACTGTGGCAGCTATGGCAGGGAATAGAGCAATGATTGTACCATCGGTATCCTTTCAGAACACCACTAGTGTTTTGTCTTTGTCGTCAGTCTCCATTTGTATCCTCCCTCATCTTTCAAACCTCAGTGCAAATTGTGCGTCATCAGCAGCCCGTTGAAACCTGCTCCAATCATCCGGCCAAGGTTCATTACTGCTATTGTAGTAAACTTCGAACTCACGCCACAATGCGATGATTTTGGTGTGGTCTTTTTTGTTCTGGAGTCTGGTTAGGCGAGTCTTGAAGGATCTCCATTTTGCTTGTGCTGCAATCCTGTCGTAATCCATTTTGTTATCCTTTCAGGTTATCGGCCCGAGAGTGAAAGCATTTCACCCAGGTAATCACGGTGCGTTTTAAGGTTATCCGCTTCCTGCTGGTTACCATTCAATTCATTAAAACGAATGGCGTTGTTTGTGCGTTGAATCCACTTGACCAATGTGCGATCATATGGACGATCAGTGTAGAACTTACCTTGAATTATGATGGTTACTTGGTTCATCCTTGATAGCTCCAGGTACCTAGCCAATTATCGGCCTGTTCTTTGGTCATGACAGCTGCCCGTAATACAAGGGTAGATCCGCTGTTAAATCCCATGTAATACTTGACAACGTATCCAACCTGAGTAGAACCTAGGTGTGTTGGTTCAGTTTCCACGGTTAACACTTCCAATTCATTGAATGCGTACACAATCATTTGCGCCTCACTTTCTCAGTGTCAAAGATCACATCTAGCAGAATTAACCGACCCTCAGAAATTAGTGTAGGTTTTTCGATTTCTCCATCTATTGGAACAAATGGGCAAGCATGGTGATTCTTTTCCAATGCTATTACAGTTAAGTGATCGCCCCAGTTTCTACCACACCGTTTGCACTTACCAGGATATTCCAGGTGCATGTTATTTGCGCCTCACCTTTTCAGTATCGAAAATGATATCTAGCAGAATTAACCGACCCTCAGAGTCTACACAGAGGTTACGTGTAGGAAATTCGAATAGCATACTAGATCCATAATCGCACATGGTGTCCAGTAAAGCTTGAAGGGCATCGGCCAATTGTCCAGGTACTAATTGATTGACGAATTCCTGACAGATCTCAATTGAGCGGTACCTGTACAGATGCTCGTATTCATGATTGCAGTTATTCAGGAATTCCCTGCGTACTTGATCAAACAGAGTGCGCAACATTTTCGCTTGTGCCCATGCCATCTTATGCTTGGCTGTTAGTTTTGAATATAGGGGCATTTTGTAAACGGTTTTGTCATTAAGATCCCCTTCTCTTTTCACTACTGGCAGATGCTTTCGTTTGTCCAGGTCAGAGGCATTGATAGTTCTAGCCAAGATCTCTTTGCCATAGTCCTCGGAATTGGTTAAGGTGAAGACCACTCTTTCACCGATTGTGTTAGTTGACTTCCAGCAGGTTGAGAAGTGACCCTTGCCCAGGTATTCACACGGCCACGGATTACCAGCATCATCAGTTATCACCGCTGTTTTGGTGTATTTGATTTCCATATGCCATCCTTTCGAATTGTGAATTGATTAGGTATTGAATAAGATGCACGCTGTGCACGTGCACCTGATCACTATCTAATGCTGGCAGTCCATCACGATACGCTTAACCTTTGTTGCTCGATTGTGCGACCTCCGCACGCGGATAGTATTGCTGTCATCGGCAATTATCGGTGTACCATGCCGACCATCACCATTAAGCACCCATCCGCCATAGCTTGACCTCATCACTGCTTTACCAGTCCTCTCTTGACGCTGTGGAGTGACGATTGTCACCGTGTCACCCGCTCGTACCTCATCGATTAAGCGCATTTTCCATCCTTTCAACCGTGTAAACGGTTAACCAGAGACCTCCGATAATCCATCCAATATGGACAGTTCGTCCATCTTTCTTGTCAGCGTACATCTTTGAAGCATGCTTCCGGTTAAGCTTCTCAAGTAAACCTTTGCGCGGATATTTGCCCAGTGCGTGGTAGGTATGCCCGTATTGATCGATTGCCATGTGTTCTTTACCCACGTGAATTGCCCATCCTTTCGACTAGGACATTGAAATGCTTATCCAAGTCCGTTATGTTCCGTTTGATCAAGCCAATTAAGACCTCGATTTCACGCTTGCACAAGTGATCACGCTTAATTGCCTCATCTGCGATCAATTGGATTGAGAGAATATTCCCTTGCATTAAGGAAAGATGCCAGGAGTCTTCGATTTTGCTATGCTTTTGAGCTATTGGCCGCAGTTTCAACAATTCATCGGCTAATTGATCCATTTTCCTGTTAACGCTGTCTTCAGTTGTCATACTTCCCCTTTCCTCACTACAAAACCATGCTTCTCATTCCGTAGTGCGCGACCTTTCGGCTTAAGTCCCACGATCACCCCTTGTTTGTCAAGGAAACGTAGATCATGCTTATCGCCATCGATCACCTTGAAACCCCTATAAGACTTGGGCAATTTCTCAAAGCATACTGCCACATTGAAACCCATAGCTAATGCTTTCAAGCAATCGTCCCAATTAGTGGCAGTCCGAGAGAACGTTTGATAGTATCCAGGTACCTTCCCAAGGAATTGAATTACCTTTGTGTAATCATAGAACTTGAGATTAGGATACTTGGAAAAATCAATCCAATTGAACCATGCTAGATCAGATGTCCCATTGAGCCGAACTGAGATGTTTTCACCACGCTTGACGGCCCGATTTTGCAATCGGCGCAATTCATTCTCCAATTGAGCCAAAAACCCAGTGCGATTTTCCCAGAAGTATCTGGTCTTATTAATTCTTGCGCGTTGAACGAAAGCATATCTACCGTATCCGCTTGTATTGAGGCAGATTGCAGCGCACGCTACGTCAGCCTTAGGGCATACTGTCTTTAGTGCGCTTCGATATAGTTCCACGCTTGACGATATAGGCGAACCCAAGGTTACAGGCGCAAGGTGGAGAACGTTAGAACTCCATCCGTATTTACCGGATTTTTCCATCTTGGCAGTCTTTGTGCTAAATAGCTTAGCTGGAACTGTATGCATGGTTTATCCTTTCCATGTTTTTGGTTGAGAGTCTAATTGAATAGACTAGGCAATGCAAGCTAATTGAGTGTAAAAATCCACGTAGGGATTCATGATATTAGCTTGCATTGAAAGGGTATTCAATTATGGTATTGTTATTGATTTACCTCCCATAGTGGCCTGATTGATCATAATGCATTTCTTGCACTATTTCATCGGTATCCAGGTTGATTATGAACGTTGAATAGTCGCGCCCACGCGCTTTGAAGGATTTAACCATTTCTTCAGCTTCACCAAAAGTGGACATGTTACCACTTCCCAAGATTCTATCTTGCGCCCGTATTTCATACCGGAACGCCGGAACAAATAAACCATAATCCAATTGTGCCGCCACTTCATTGACACGCAGGATTATATCGTTTCGGTTAACGTGAGTTTCCACGTCGAACTTTGACGATTGAACGTATCTCAGCAAATCAGTAAACCCTTGCTTTAGTATCCGGTTTTCCTTCTGGAGTTGTTTGCTAGTCACTATTCACCCTCCGTTTCAATTATGAGGTATCCGTTATCATGCTTCACCCGATAGGTATAGCACTGAATCAGCGTACCTCTAAACACTCTGCGTCCTGTTTTCAAATCTATTACTTTGTGCATTGAGCCCTCGCTTTGAGTGATTAATCGGTAACATTCAATTGAATCCTATGGTTTTTCCAGGTACCCAGCACTAAGAACTCGCATTGAGTATTTGGCTTGGATGGCGGGAAAGGTTTGGTCAAAAGGAATGTTTGAATGTTACCTCAAACAACTCAAACAATTAAAGCTTGACTACCACAATTTGAGTCAGCTTTCGATAGCGGATGTTAACAGACTTCTCGCGTCCACTTAGATCCTCTTTGTTGCAGTACGCGCCCGAATTCGGATGAAAGATATCAGCAATTACAAAATCTTTGTTAGCATTGAAGGCTGCTAACACTTCCGCTTTTGATTTGTAGTCGCGCCCGTGGGCTGGTGTGAGAGTCATTTTGTTTTATCCTTTCGATTGAGAATGAACGGCCAATAAAGCGCACATACTGCAGATTGTGCGCTCGGTTTTGCAGTTCAGACTGTCAGTTCAGACACATTAACAACTATTGCATCTTTCACGCCGTGATAGGTGATTAAAGCTGATTCACCTATGACCGCCAGGACATCTACAACTACCCCGTAGTAACGCGCCCACCAGACAGCTTTTCCGTGAAGGATAACTCTTTCAGCAAAATCACTCATTTGATCATACCTCCAATTTGAACGGTCACAGATTGAAGTTTAGAGAGAACTGTCCACACCGTGTAAACAGTCATTACAAAAGCGCAAAGCATGGGAGCGTAGGTTAAAGCATTACCGATTTTAGACATTGGAAAATTACCTCCCTATAGTTCATTAAGATCGTTCCGAAAAACTATCATCGGCCCCTAATGAACTATAGGGAAGTCTTGAACCACTACTCAATCTATACGGTTCAAGCTTCCCAATGGTATTACTAGAGATATTTAATTGTTGATTGTTTATTTTTTGTTCAAGTGTAACATATCGATTAAAAAGCCACTTGTTTTGAGACTACACTAGACCAGCCTTGCCGGGGCATAATCTGTTACTAGCAGATTATATGTTTTATGGAAGTGTAAACGCGCTCAGTATCTCCTGAGGCAGCAAGAAAGAATTATACCATTATCGCTCGAAAGCCATTCTAGTATCGGCTAGGTATTTTCTTTCTTTTTGGTTCACAATCCGCGCTTCAGTTCGGTAGGTCGTTTTTACTCCGGCACCATCCCCGATTGTATCTTAGCGGACTGGATTTCATTTTGCCCGTCAAACGGTTTCCGAAGGAGTACGCGGTTATTGTGATGGCTCTTACGCTTGCCTATTTCTAGGCTTTACTACTGCGTTTTGTTAGCGCGTATCGCGGATTGAACGGGTTGCCTATCGGCTACTATCGCAGGTTAACTTTCCCGCACTTCTAAACCCAGCTTTCCTATAATTTTCACCGTTTCCTTTTCGCTTAGCAGAGTCAGGATTTACTTCGATAATCTCGAAACCCGATTTTCTCGCTGAGCCTACTTTTTCTTTTTCGCCGTCTTTCAAACTACGCAAACAATAAAGCATGATCCATGCCAAAGTAAAAACCAAGATCAAAACTATCTCATAACTCTTTTCTTATCAGTAGGATAGAAGCAAAATCTTTTTTCGTCCTAATCTGAATCGACACGCCCAGGACCTCATAAGGCTTTTCTTTTCAACACTTTGGCGACAGTTTTTGAAAAACTGTGAAATAACTCTTTTCGAATCAATGGTTTACCCGTATCTTAACCCCCATTGGCATACTTACTCACAACTCATTTAGAATCAATAAGATACAGACACACCTACTGTCAAGAAATCATTACTAAATTTTACGAATTCACCTAAATCTAGTCTTTTCAGTAGTTTACACTGATGTTTTCTTGACATCATTTTCAAGATTTTGACACCAAATAAAAAGATAAGAAACAGGAAGGAACAATAAAATATCGTAAGAGAAAGTCAAGATTCTGACACAAAATGAACTAACTTCATTATTTTCAATAACTTAGATGAATAGCGGCTTCAACCTGATACTCAGAAGGAACAACACAGGACCACTAGAAACATCCAGGTCCAGGAAGGAAACGCGCAGCGTCGGATGGAAACGTCCAGAACGACAAGCAACTGGTCAGAACCAGCAGGAACAACCAGAATGCACAGCCTGCAGTAGAGAATAGTAAAATATCGTAAACCGGGTCGGCGGCCCAAGCTTATGTCTATAGTCCTATAGCATAGGTGAATAGACTATACCTTGCAAACTGCAGTCTAGACTACACTCCACAATAGGCTTTAATCAATAGCATTGGCCTATAGGCTTTAACCTTAGACTTCGAAGCCTAGTCAATAGCAGATAGCAGATAGCGTTTTAACCTAGGCCAAAATAAAACGATAACTCAAATGCTTACTCTTCTTTACTACTCTTTACTAATAACGCTCTCAAGATACTGATATCATGAGAGTAAAGCATCTTTCACATACTTCTATATAGAAGACGAGGAAAACATATGAATATTCAAACAAACAAAGATAGAAAGATATGAAGATAGTTATCTTCAAAGATAGCAAAATATATTGCTACTTTTTTCTAATCTGAATTGCTCGAAATGCATAAAATATAGTAAAAATAAGTCCTTTGTTTTCAACGTTTTAATTTTTGGTATCCTGAGGTACGGTTTCCAAGCTTCGAACGATTCTAAGCCCGTTTACGTGCGAAAAAAGCCTATTTGCATAAGATAAGTGCCGCATGGAGCATAACTAGCTGATACGACTACACTTAACAAGTGTTCATTTTCGAACACTCTGTGCAAAACTTTTTAATACTCTACTAATCTACTAGACTAATAGAGTATGATCCCAGGCTTACTATTCTCTATGTTTACATAATAATCTAAAGTGTTACTTCATGATATGTATCATTCTTTACGATATCTTATAGACATTGTTAGACTTCGTATTGCGTCTGAAAAAGAACATGTCAAGTAAATACAATGTCGGCACGACGACAATACAGAGCCAACACAGAGCCAATACGATGTCAAAACCATGACCTTACTATTCTTTACTGTTCTTACTTAACTCCTTTAGAATCAACACCTTAGTCAAGACTCTGACACTGGTTGCATGATGTTATCTTGACACCTCAATAGAATCATACACTTACAGCGTCAATTCTTTGATCGTCTGATAACAACACATATGTCTACTGTCAAGATCATGACTAACCAGTTTGGTACTCCACGTGCTTACACTATGCAATTACGTTGCCAGTGTGACGCTGTCAATGTTTTGACATATCCCTACCTTGGTTTCGAACGATGGGATGGCGCATCGAAGTCTACTATACTAGCGTCGCTATATCTGCAAGATTCTAAAGGAATTAGACACTGTCTAGTCTTTGTATGACTTCATCATGCATTGTTCCTATTTAGGAGGTGAGGTACTAAAATTGTCCTGTATAGTCTTTATAAGGTGGCTTTGTCCTGCTTTGTATGGTATCGTCTTACCATGGAAGAAAAGAAACTCTTACAACGAGCTACTGAGTGGTTTGACACCTGAATCTTGAGGTTCCATTGCTGGGAGTGTGGAACCTACGGTGCAACTCTTAGAAAGAATGATCGTCGTCAATGCGATGCCTGCTATCTGGCTTGTGGACAAAGTTACCGATAGAAGTGCACAAGTATATGGGGAAGGGTCCAATAAATACCCTGTCTAGTCTTTCCTTGGCTAGTATGACCTCGCAGGCTATGTTTGAACTTGGATAGACTTACCTATAGATCTTCACAAGTGTAGGTATCCTGTATGGGGAAGGGTGTTCAAATAACCCTGTCTAGTAAAAATATGATTGAAAAGGCCCCAATGCCGTGATAGTGTTTACTCGTAAAGGAAGACCATCTCAGATGATAGTCTATGTGCTGGATATTCCCTCGGAGGCGTGATAGGCTACACACTATGATTGGGGCCGCTCATGAATCTAGAAACCTTAAAACTGAAGAATCATCCGCTAACCCCTCTACTCTATTGGGTGATTAAGAGAAAATCTCTATCTTGGGGCGCGACTCGCTGGCTCATGAAGCTCAACTATAGGCTCAATCAGACCAAGTTCGATGCACTGACTGCAGAACTGGCCGCTTTAAACAAGGATAAGTCTAAGAATAGAGAGAGTTTGGAGTTATAGTACCGGTTCCTGTCTTATAAGGGGTTATGCTACAGGTACTCTGTCCAGTTTTTACTTGGTATTTACCATGATCTATGCTATATTTGCTCCTATGAAAATACTAATCGATGGAATACCGCGTCGTTGTCGAATTGATTTAATGACTCCTGGGGAATTGGCGATTAGAAATGCAGTGCTAGTAGTTGAACAGGCCGGTTGCCACCCATTACTGACAGATGCTGTGGTACTTCTACAGCAAGCCAAGGAAAAAGTGGCTGATTTTGTAGAACTAGTGAACAAGCAATGAAAACCCACATTTTAAAAGTGTTTAAGATCGAAAATCAGGGCGACCGGACCTTGCTCTTTGGTCCAAAATGGAATTACTACGTCATCGCACCACCTGATATCGTCTTTACTTTGAATCAACTAGTGACTTACGAGCCGTTTGGAATCAATTTTGGCCTTTATCTGAAGCCTGAAGATACAGAGGCACCCACTTGAATAGCGATGCGCTGAAGGCTGCGATGACGCAGGTACTCAAGGATCACGAGTGCGGCTGCGAGACGTGCGCCCACACTGCGGCCCTGTGTCCAGCGTCATCGTCTAGCATCATAGAAGAACTTGCGAGGCTACGCTTAAGGCTCGCCGGCCTGCCCAAGCAGGAGCACGATAACGTGTGGGAGCACTTGCTTGCGCTGAAGGCTGGTTGGGATAGCTACGGGGCCAAGACTATCACTCAGGAGTCTATTGACGCGGCGAAACAGTTCTTAACGTCACTCCATGTTGTGCCAACCAATAAGGGCGGGATTCAACTCGAATGGCATTCTTGCGGCGTAGATGTTGAGGTGGAGTTCGGGCCAGATGGCCTCCGCCACCCAAAGGAGCTGACCATGAGCAACCTTGAGCCGAGTGGTGAGAAAGAAGATGACGGCTTTGTACGTGTTCCAGAACCGACAGGGACACCTAATACCGATCCGTTGATGTACCAACATGTCTTTACTTACGATGAGTTGCTGAAGCAGAACAAGCAGCACGCCATCGACTTCGCCGCGCAGCAGGAAACCCTCGACTCTTGGAGACATTGGCACGCTAGGTTGAGAGAGCTTCTTGGCAGTAAGTTTAACGAGCGCAACGTGACGCTGGAAGCCGCCAAGGAACTCCGACAGGCTAGTGCCGCGCAGCAGGCTGATCTGGAAGCTGTGCGAGCTACGTTGGAATCACGCGGAGCCAAGTGCGAGGCGCATGATCCGAAGTGCGAGAGTCTGTGCTGCTTGGTTCATAGTCTGGCATCCGAGCGAGACGCGCAGCAGGTGGAGATTGAGTGGTTGAAGATCGAGTGCAAATTAGCACTTAAGTTGTTTAAGAAAGAGCACGAGATTTCTGAGAAGTTCGATCAACTATGGCACGAGTCGGAACGAAAGAATCACAACTTTCAGGCAGAAATTCTTGAAGCTGTCACGGTTAACGACGCCCTCCAGCAGGAAAACGAGCGGCTGAGGCGTGATGTCGAGTTTGGCAGAATCTTCTCAAACCAAATCTGCGACGCTCTTGGGCCTGATTGGGGAGGGAGAGCGCCAGTTGTCGATGGGATTCATGAGTTGAAAGCTCACTATGAAGCAGCTTTGGCTAATTGGAACGCTGGCCTAGAAGAACGCGATCAACTCCAGCAGCAGCTCACCGCCCTAGAGAAAGAGAACTCTGAGTTACGCAACAATCAGATCCCGCCAGGATGGATATGTCACCCATGAACATTTGCCATAGGTGTAAGCGCGAGCATGACGGGAAGGAACTTCAGAATCAGGACCTGGAGGTCTAGTGTCCATTCTAGTTGGGTATTTTTCTAATCTTCCGTGGGAAAGCAGATTGCTTTTTGTTCTGTGTGCTGCTCTTGTTTCTATAGTTGTTGTCAAAATTGTTCAAGATAGCTACAGCAATAAGATTCAAACGCCGCGTACCGAAGCGGAAGTGGGATTGATTGAACGACTCCAAGCCAAGGTGGCAGAGTTGCAGCGCGGCTACGATCTGCGCGGAGAGACGATTGCAGGTTACGAAGCCATCTATCCGAAGATGACCGAGGAAGCGCTCGCCAAGGTGGCCGAGCTGGAAGTGCGCGCCAAGGACGCTGAAGAGTCTGAGGAGCGTATGAGCAAGAAGCTCCAGCTATCCCATGAGAACTGTGCTTGCGAGTACGATGAGGATAGTGGTGTTTGCATGATGCACTATCCGGCCAAGCAGAAGCTGGATCAGCGTATCACTGCCCTCCAAGAGAGGCTGTCGGAAGCGGAAGCTCAACTGAAAGAGTCAGACGAGAATATTCGCAAGATGGAGCGCGGGGAGGCTTAGCCGCACGCCGGACGGAGAAGGGATGATAAAACTACTGATTCGATACCTTAAGTGTCTTATAGCACCAGATTGTGTACTATAAGTCAATATTCACTGCGACTGTGAATATGGCACTTTCAGTAAATGGGGACATAGCCTATTACAGTTCTGAAGACCCTGGATTGATCTGTGTTGACTAAAGTGGAGGGTGACTGATGGATCTAACAAAATGAAACACGTCAAAACTACCTTGAACCTTGAAGATACCCTGGGTGAAGTGTCCATCTCTATAGAAATAGACAAAGACGAGATGAACCTTAAGTTGACTATCACCAGGAATGACCGTATCGAGAGCATTGTTACCTTGGATAAGGACGATGCAGTCTGTTTGGAGAAATCCTTACAGTCGCTGCGGGACGCGATTCAAGAGATAGAGTTGGATCGTGACTAAAATGGAGAATAACTATGTCGGATAACCACCAAATCTCTGGAGTAGGGCATGCACCTTGGAGAGATGCTGAGTTTGAACGTCGTAACCAGCCTGCAGTGATATCCCTGGAATGCCCACATTGTGGTGGAGAGGCTATTCGCACCGAAAAGGCTCTGTTCTATGATGGAGACGGTGGTAAGTGCCAGGAGTGTGGATTCCCTGGCCATGTGTCCATAGACAACGCTGAAGAGCCAGCTACAGCTTGGTGGAATGCCTCAGAAGAGCCTGGGGCCGTTTGTGAAGACCATACCTGCATTGAGTGTCATTCAAATGTCTAAACCTATCTGGGTTGTCCAAAATTGCAAAGATCGTCAGACTGAATTGATTCTCGATGCTCTTCGAACAACCAAAGAGCCACACATCTTAGTAAGTCTCCGTCCTGGTGACCTAGTTACCAGCATAGCACACCTTGGTAACAATTTCATTCCTTATGGGTCCACGACCCTGATGAAGATTGCATGGGATGCAGGTTGGCTACATGTGTTCTCCAATCCAGAAAATTTCAACGTCGATGCTTACAACAAGAACCATCCATCCATGTTGAATTCAAACGCTGTCACTATGACGCTTTCCGCAGCCAAAGAACTGTCTCATAGAAACTCACAATGGTTCATCCGGCCAATAGACGATAACAAAGGCTTTGCTGGAGAAGTATTTACAAGCGAACAACTAGTTGAGTGGGTAACTGCACTTGAAAGCCTAGAAGACTGCGCAATTACTCCAAATACCTTGGTCAGTGTGAATTTTCCAAAGGCAATAGCCATGGAGTGGAGGTATTTCATTGTCAATGGAGTCATCGTGTCCGGTAGTATCTATAGACGCCACGGAGAATCATACCTTGAGGACGAAACTGATTACAAGGTACTGAAAGAAGCCCAAGAATTAGCGGATAAGTGGCTACCACACCCTTGCTGTGTTATGGACGTAGCTTTATGTGATACTACCCCTTACGTCATCGAATTTAACAGTCTAAATGCGTCTGGCTTCTATAAACATGACGTACCAGCCATAGTTCGGGCAGTCGCTCAATATGTAGCTGCAAAGTGAAACGATAACAAGTTTTTGCTGCTGTGCGAGAACAAGTCTATGATGCTAACGGTATCTGAACTCAATCAAGAGGCAGTTAAGTATTGTGGGACCGTTCCTGAAGAAGGGGTCGCCCAACTGCACTGTCTGCAGTCTATTGGACTTCAGCCGTACCACAAGGTCCTAGAGATCGGTTGTGGGGCGCTCGTAGCCGGTATTCCGATCATGAGCTACCTTAAATGCGGCAACTACTATGGTGTAGAGCCAAACAAGTGGCTTATCGACGAAACGCTCAAAGTTCCAGAGAATAAAGAGGTTGTACTATCCCAATGTCCGTATCTAACCTTCCGAGACGACTTTGACTCGAATGTAAGTCATTCTGGGGTCCCATTTGACTATATTCTCTCGCATTCCATCGTTTCCCATGTTTCCATCGACCAACTAGACCTATTTCTTAAAAATTCGTCTAAAATGTTGAAACCAGACGGGTTTTTGCTGTTTTCGGCTATTTTGACCAATTTGAACGAAACCATCCATGAAAAGTGGGAATATCCCGGCTCCGTCTTCATTTCTAGGACTAGAGTGAGTAATGCCGCCTCAAAGTACTTCGGCAAGATGGAAGAGCGGTTAGAAATGACTAAACTAATCCTAGAAGCACATTCTTCGTCCTACCATGATTGGATACTCATGACGGAGCCAAAACCATGCCTTGCTTAGCCGACCAAGTAGCAGATATCAAAAGAGAACTAGATGACGAACTTACTCAGCTTGTCCAGAAGTACGAAGCCAAAACAGGGTTCCACGTGAAACATATTGAAGTAAAGGCTAGCGGTAACGGGGTTATACCTTTAGAGTGATTAGTCAACACGGTATAGAACGAAATGATATACCCTATTAGCTACCTAGAAAACCCTTGAAACCTGCCCTATCCTATGCTATGCTGCTTTTGACATGATGACTGCGCCTGAAGTGAACAACCTACGCAAATCTGTAACATCTCTCACCTTTTTCGTTGTTCTTCTTGTGGTCCTGTCAATCGCAGTTTTCCTTATGGTAGTCGTCATGTCAAACCGACAGTCAGACTGTGCTGAACCCATAAGCCCGAGTCGTCCTCCAATCTCCGTTTCTCTTTAAACTATGTGTCTAAGCACTATTACTCATCGATTCGATCCACCCGACCCAAACGAAGTAACTGCGTGGAAGGTCTTCAATACACTAAATAACAGCAAACACTTTCCCTACTGTGTACTCCATTGGCTAACCATTGTCGAAACGAATCGCTGGTTATCAGCGGTTCGTCACCTTGTAATGGCTGACTACTACAAGGACGATGTCGAACGGGTTGAGTATTTTACTGGGTTTCATGCATTCTCAAGCAAAGAACAGGCTGAAAAGTACGCAGCCTTTCTAAAAAGTCACGGGCACGCTAAACCCAGTGTTTACAAAGTAAAGCTTCGCGGTGTTCGAACGACCGGCACCCAACTCATTGACAATAAGAAGACCTTGTTAGATGTCCTAGTAGCCGACGAGATGTTTGTTCCCGAGCAGGAACATTTGGATCTAACTGAGCCACTACTCACTTAAACATTACCGAACGGTAACATGGAAATCACTGAATACAGTCTAGTGGATGTGCATCTTGCGGCTAGAGGTGATTTTGGTGATGTAGATATAGTCATCACCTTGAACGAGGCCGGTGAACCCTTCTCTTTCTATGCGTTCAACGGCATCATTTACCCAGAAACAACTGCGAAAAAACAAGATGACGCTTTAATAGACTATCTTAATGGGTACATGACCGAACATAAATTCCGCAAGAATGCGGAGGATAGAGGTAACTAATCTCCGCATGTCAAACCCAATACTGACAAAAGAACAAGCTGAGATCTTACAGGTAATTCTCAGGCTCTGGCACATCTACCCAGAGCTTAGGTTTGGTCAGCTAGTCGATAGCTTCTCTGGGACTTGTGATCACAGCGGTACTTGTTTCAAAATGTTCTATGCAAAGGATACCGATATTCTGAAGGCTTTTAGGGCCGCTGAGCAGAGCTATCATCTACGAATGGAGACACCAGGGTGAGCTTCTATATACAACCTTCACTCTCTACTTACATTTCCGTAACACCTCTCATTAGAGAGCAGGCTAGGATTGATCACCTGCTTAGAACCCATGGAGTTATAGGAGCAAAGAAAGAAGCCATCAAGATCTGCCACCTCTATTTTAAATTTCTGCATGGTTTGCACAGAGGTAAGAATAAAGATGGCAGCGACAATGGTCCAATAATGACCATGTTTTACAATCCACTGCGAGAGTCACTTCAAGAACTGCTAAATTTTATCGAGGCGGAAACCAATGAACAGACGTAATTTTTTCAAAGGCGTACTTGGTGGAGCAGCGGCCCTAGTTGTACCGCTGCCTACAATCAAACCTCCTGACATCTACTGCCCTAAAGATGGTGAAGTGGTTTTCATAAACTGCACCATACAGCCAGGACTTAAAATGCAGATTAACGGCAAAATCCGTTTGATTAATAACGACTTTACAGGAGGAAAAGCTAATGGAATGGGACGAAACAAAGGAAAAGCCTGCGCTAGTAGTCGCAGCGGAAAATAGAATTGACAACCTTGTAAAGAAGCTAACGGACCCAGAGGTCATCAGTGAGTCCACCCGTCAAGCTAGATCCATCGAATTACTAGCCTTAGTATGCTGGAGGGATCATCAAAGGCACTAGATTTACCTTGCAAAGTAATCTGGATATGCTAGGCTACCTTCATGAAAATTGGTCACTGCAAGATACTTGAGAAGAATATCATCGGAGACAAAGAAGACCCACTGTTGATCCGCTGGATACTACTCAGAACACCTGCCTTCGGCATCTTCATTCATAAGTTCTGCCGAAGTGACCACGATAGGGCGCTCCATGATCATCCCTGGCCGTTCGTTACCTTACTATTCACTGGCTACGACGAAGAGCATGACCAAACTCCTGACGGCGCAAAGCGCATTGAGCACCATATCTCAGGAAGTCTGTTGGAGCGCCCAGCACTCTGGCGACACCGAGTTATCCTACTTGATGGTAAGCCATCGTGGTCTCTAGTGTTTGTAGGTAAACGAGTTCGACCTTGGGGATTCCATACTCCCACAGGTTGGTGCTGGTGGAGAAAATACAATTCGGACACTGCTCTTTGTGAAGAGCAAGTAATTCATCACGGTGGTAAAGACTAATGCCTAACATGACTTTTGATGTAGAACCCGAACAGTTCGTTGACTTGAAGCTCAGTGCGGTTCGGCACAAGATCTCGATGTCCAAAATAGTTAACCAGCTGATCAAGAACTTCATCGAAGAAGAGAGGGCAGTATTGGCTAAGAAGGAGAAGGAAAATGTTCCTGTCGCTCCTGACGTTATCAATACTGATATTACTTTGCCTACTGAGTAATCGATGAACAGAATTACCTTTGTCTACGGCACTAGGCCGGAAGCTATCAAGATCAAGCCGGTCCTGAACCTGCTGTCTCAGCCCTACGTCATATTCACTGGACAACAGAAACATCTCGGCTCAGGCTTTTTCTCTGTTGATCATGACCTAGAAGTCATGACCAAGAACCAAACTCCCAACCAACTAGTCTCCAAAATCGTTAAACAGTTGGAGCCTCTACTTGCCAAGGAAAATCCTAGGGTTGTGGTGGTCCAAGGCGATACAACGAGTGCTTTAGCTGGTGCGCTTTGTGCAGCGTCCATGAAGATCCCGGTGGCCCACATAGAAGCCGGTCTTCGCACCTACGAAACCAATCCACACCCAGAAGAGATGAATCGCCGGATCATTTCCTCTTTAGCGACCTACCACTTCTGCCCGACCCAGCAGAACATGGTGAACCTTCAAAATGAAGGTGTTTTCACCAATCCTAAAGTACGGGGTGCTGTTACCGGCTCTACAAGCATCGACGCACTCCGAACAGTCTTTATAGACCAAGCCTACCAAAGAGACCTCGATGATAAGTACTGGAATACAAACCTTCTGCTATTCACCATGCATCGTCGTGAAAACATTGAAGATATATCATATTTCACGGATTCTATAGATCGCTTCATGAAAGGGCACGATGACAACTTCCTCTGCGTCTGGCCGGTCCATCCTAACCCTAAAGTCCAGAAGGCCTCTAAAAGGTTTGAGAAGTCGCCCCACTGGTGTTTAACGCCTCCAATGACCCATGATAAGCTTATTCAGACAGCAAGGCACTCGTGGGCGATTCTTAGCGATTCTGGTGGCATTCAGGAAGAGATCACGGTGATCAAAAGACCTCTGATTATTCTAAGACAATCTACAGAGCGTCCAGAGGTTCTCGCATTGAACTACGTGGATTTGGTCTGGCCAAGCATCGAGGTACATTTAGAAGATTGGTGGCGCAGGCTCAGAAGCGGTCATTTCCTCTTTTCCAAAGATTCAATCTATAGCACCGGCGCTGCAGCTAAAATCATCTCAGTGCTCTGTACCGTCTAAACATCAATATCCAAAAGAATAATAGACAGATTGGCGTGCTCATGTTGCGGGTGAGTTGAATTACTGCCGGTCAGCTTATCGACCGGGATGGGAATTTTCTGCCCAGCGAACTCTTCAATCCAAGCTAGCTCACAGGATGGGTAGTCCACTGTCACGATAACGCGTTGCGCGGCTTGCTCTAGGAAGTTGAGCAGGGTCCCATGAATTGCTGCCTTACTACCGAAGTCCTCTAAGGTAGAGATGCAGACGATTGCGTCATATTCCGCCCCGTCATTCACAGTAATGTCCTGAACGAAGAAATTAGAGAATTTGCTATTAACCTCACTTTGTTTCACGTCACAGTTGTAGATCTTCTTGTCTGGTAAGATCTTGTCCAGCTTATGTGCGAAAATGCCATGGATCTCAGATTCGCCGCAAGCAGCGTTCAGGACAGTTCTAATTAATGGTGAGTTACGTAGTTCCTTCAAAACGTAGTTCCACTCGTAACGACGGCTCCAATTCTGGATACTTGAATCAAAGCCGTCATTAACAGTCATGAATCTACATTCTCTAACTTGCATTTAGCTCCACTTTGAAAGCGTAGGGGATTTGAGGGTAAAGTGTCTGCTTGGTGAATTCGTCGTAACCATAAACATGTGAGCTGTATTTCATGAAGACTTCGACATTGGTTGCATACTGTTCACCTTCGAAGTCTTCCACCTTGTAGGGTTCGCAGATGCTAACCTCTAAGGTATCAAGATCATAAAAGATCCCAGCGGCCCCTTGCTTGATAGCAAATGCAGTACCTGCTGCTAGCTTATCGTGACACATAGGCCTGACGTTCTTTCCAAACACATCAAAGCCATTGATCATCTTCCCGGTACCATGAATGGCCTTTACTCGTTCTGCCATCACATTGCAATGCATGATAACGACAATAGGCTGGTCTACTGCCAGGACCTCAAGTTCGTCAACCTTAACAGTAACCGGTGCATAGGTTGCACAGTTATCGAAGGTCTTAAGCACAATGTAGTCAACCAAACCTTCACTGATGTGTTTAACGAGTTCTCTGACCGATTTATCGAACAGTGCTCTCAAACCGACTTGAACCAGTGGTTTTGCCTTAAAGATGGCCGCCTGTTCCGGTACCCACTCCGTATTGCCCTTTCTATCTGAATAACTACGTCTCCAAGTCGGAATCTTGAAAAACTCTCCAATTTCCATCTGTTTCATTGAGAACTCAGAACATAGCTGAAAAGTAGGGGTCCACGCGCCGATCTTTTCTGCAAACTGCTCTTTGATGCCTTCCTGCAAATACTGCTTCAAAACATCTTGATACATTACTTTTCAAGCCACTCCAAGGCGATGAGGCGTTTGGCGTCGATGACACCGACTACAGAGCCAAATATCCACGAAGATAGATCGATATAGGCCTTTCCGACCCATTGAGCGTTCGACACATCAAATGGTTCTCTAAGAAAGGCAAAGAAGACAACTAGCAATGCCGCCAGCACCAGCTGGGCCGGTTTGGTCATTGGTAGCCAGTTATGAGATTGTTTGCGTTTTCTAACGACCCATGCTACTAGATAGTACATAAAGTGTACTAATCCGATAGCACAGAAGAAGTGAATTACAAAGCGGTCAAGGATGTGAAAGAATTCCATGTATCCTCCAATTGCAGTATATACCAGCAATCGGAGTTTGCAACTAAAATCTTTAGTATACCAGCTCTAATAGCTTTACTGCCTGAACTAGTACAGTATGTTCTGGCCAAGGCACGAATTCAGGTTTAACGACAGTTGGAAAGCTAACATCTTTAAGCGAACTAACTTTCTGGGCCTTAACGAGGAATTCATCCAAATACGCAGTTTGAAACATTCGTCCAGCCGGTTTAGCGACGATTCCGATTACTTCGACTAAATAAACCTCTGTTAAATAATTGCCCTGCAAAGAGAACTGTCTAGCTTGTCCATACGTTGCAAACACAGCTAACCCAAGTCCATGCTTCAGAAGTGCCGAATCGGCATGAGACCAATCACCAATGGAATAAGCTTTGGCGCAGGGACCATCAGCAATTGCAGACACCAGCTGAGTCATGGGTTTGCCGACAATCGGGTCGCGGATTAGCCTCACTACCTTGAAGGCTAAGTTCTTTGAAGGTAAGGTGTTACCTGCCATTTGCATGATGTCTTCCATGGTGTTTCCTTTTAATCAAGTGGGTGAGCAATATTGTTCATTAAAACGCTTGACAAGTACCTTCTATCTGATAGGCTGTTTCAATCACATTCACTATGTGTCTTGTTGAGACACATATACAACAACGGAGCGTGCTATGCGGTTGTCAGAGCTACAACTTGCTATTGCCCAAGGTTTGTCTTTACCGTCCGAACCGTTTTACGTCTCAAAGTTCACCTATGAAAGAGCACGAAATGGATCGACGCTCTTTCCCGAGCCATTCCTGATTTGGAACAAAGTCATCTTAAGAAGATGCGATCAGCTACAAGATCACGATGCAAGTGTCTACTACTTTGATGACTTGACATGGTCACTACTTCCGCTGACTCAATTCAAACAGATAGAAGTTGCTGCCGCCTGACTCTTTGGGAGATCTACTTTGGAGCAGGTCTCCCAAACTTTTCGCAGTTGTCTAGCCTTTTAATCGTAAGTAATTCGCAAGAGTCGCAGTTCGATTATGCGATTCTCTTTTGTTTTCAAATAGTTAGATTGTCTAGTATTAAAACGCTTCTTGTATTAGTTTAGAAGCTCTCAAAAACCCGTTAAATCACTAGACAACCAGACAACTATAATCATACTAAAGATGGTAAGAACTGAGTGTCTAGCTGTCTAGGTATTTAACTCAATTCTGTCAAACAAGGCTTTACGAGGTCACTGACTTGGAGCTATCTGAACCCCCCTGATGCCTCCTGAGCCGTTTCCATGTTGTCCGTCAAGTCGGGTAACTTCACCTCGAATGAACTCTGCTTTCTCTACCATGCCACGAGCCTCAGCTTTATGTAAGAGGGTAATCAGTGAAGTCCGAAGTCCGCTATGGTAATCTGCAGCATCACAAACCACCATTTGGCCCGAAGCAGCTGCTCGTGTTCCTGTCAATGTATCCATGCTTTGCATTACTCTACCTCCGCTAAAGTTCTAATCTCGTCTAAGGTTTGTACCCTAGTCATTTCACCATCAAGGAACATGGTCTCAAGTTCGTCATTTCCAAGACCCAAGTTATAGTTATACTGAGTCATACAATCGGTTCCGTAAGACCCGTCGGGGTTCTTACGGAGCCTCATCTTGCCTGTTTTAGAGTTCTTACCTGGGTCGGTGAAAGGCTGCTTGAAAATGTTTACGCCATCACTGTCAATGATGCCGTAACAGGCTTTGAATGCGAACTTGTGAGTGTCCCTGGTGCCTTCTTGGAGCAACGCCCCACCCATTCCAAAGACGATGTTATCCGCCGACCATCCAGACTGTGCCATTCTGTCAAGGATCTTGTTGATTGACTTGCGATTCACCCCATCACCTTGAATGACTCGAATATAAGATGGTAACACCTTGTATCCTTTGGAGTTATTACTATAGCCGAACCTCTCTCCCAAGATCATCAGCACAGCCATGACTACGTTTACTGGGTTTCCTGAGTCTGGCCGAACAACCACGGTGCCTTTGCGATTCTGGATTAGATCACGCAATGAAATGCCGAGGTCACTGAAGCAGGCATCGTAGGTGTTGTAGGAGTCAACCACGATAGAAACATGACCTTCTGGATAAACAGTCAGTAGGTTTCGATATGCGGCTAATTCTCTGTGCTTTCCCCAAGAGGTAATCGTCATGTGCTCTGCGGCTGGGATCGAGAAGGCAGGCATTCCTGCACCGTAATTATGCCTTGCCATCATGATAGCTGGGAAGTTATCCGTGCCATGGAAGCTAGTGAGGTGACCACAACCCCTAAACGCTGCTGACTCCACAGTACTAGCTCCACGGTATCCAAAATCGTGTAACATGTAGTTCAAGCCTGACAGATCATCGGCTGTTTTCAACAGGTGCTTCTTCAGATCACACTTAATTGCGTGAGCTAGAGTTGCCGTTGTGGTGGCTGACCAAACATGGGTGAAGGTGGATTCGATGTAGTTTGGCAACCAAGGTACTAACGGATCTGTGTTTCTAACTGTTGTTAGCACATTGTGCACAGGAATCTTGGACCCTTCTTTTACCGCCCTGATTTCCAACGGAAGTCTGCCATCGTAGCGTTCTAAGATGTGGGTCCAGCCTGCGCGGTTAAATAGCCCCTTCTGACGGAAGTGCTGAGCAGTCAGATCGTCGGCCTCATCAATGTTATCCTTGGTAACGAACTGACCCGCAAAGTAGTTCTGGGCTATGGCTTGAGCGCCCATCCAAACGTTATACGGATACTCACCACCCCTAGATTCGAAGTAGGAAGATAGCTCAGTTGTATTTGGAGGCAGTTGCTTCCAATGAGTAAACTTGTACGAGTCGGTGAGCAGCAACTTATTCCTAGTCAGAAAATCCAACACGTAACCTCCAGTTATTTTCTTCCATCGGCAGTAATTTGCTTGTCGTGCAGTCTGTAGTAAAGCAAAATCTTTGGAATGATTTTTAACGCTACACCCTTATCGATGGCTTTCTTCCAGAGCAGCAAATCTTCGATAGGGATCTTGGTTGGATCGTACGGTCCATACTTGTGCCAGAAATCTTGAGTCATCATAATGACTGGATGAGCGAGGATGTTATGATCATTGAACAATTCGACTAGAGGATCTAACTGCGCCATCTTGTGGATGTGCGTGATCTTCTCGTAGCCGAGATCGTTTTCTTTGATGTAAACAAAATCCGAGCTAACTAACTCTGCCCCAAGCCCTACTTCCTTTAGCTCACATGAAAGTCTCTCAACATGGTACTTATCATCTAGGTTCGTATTTGCAGCTACATCATAGCCGTTTTCGAATACCCTGTCAAGGATGAAGTTCATAGCATGAACATGGTTCTCCATCGGCTTGTGGTAGTAGAAGACTTTCCTAAAACCCAAAGTTCTACTAAGATGGGCCGCTATCGATAATGGGTAGTCACCATAGCATACCTCGAAGACATCGAAGTCCTTATGAGTCTGGGTCTCCAGGGAAGCGATACAAGCGTCTACCCAGTGATGCTTGTAGATAGACGCTATGTTCTTATGATAAATGATTACTGCGGTCTTCATAGTAGTCCTTTGTCTCGTCTCTCCGAGATGTCACGCCATTACAGTTGACGTTTCTGGTGACTGTGGCTCGCCCATTCATCCCAGATTCAACCCGCCCTGATCAATGAGGCTCTGGCACTTTAGTCACAGCTGGGCCAAACTTGGTAGGTCCGGTTCTGACTTCTTCAGAATAAACACTTCCTGAGACTGTTTGAAGTCTTCGATGTAGCTGGTGAAAGACTCAGCATGTACGATCTTAAAGTTCTTATGGTTTATCACGAAGTCTTTAAACATCTTGTAGGAGTAGTAATTATGCTGCCACGTACCATCAAAATGCATGATGTCGAAGTCTGAGGTGGTGGTAGGGATAAAGAGTGTGATGAAGATGTATTCCTTAGATACCCGCATCATCTCTGATAATAAGGGCCGGTAGTCCGTCTGATGCTCTAAAACGTGTCTGCAATAAACTACGTTGAAGACACTATCCATGTAAGGTAGTTGATACCCATCGATCTTCTCAGCCTTCATCTCAGGGTAGAACTTCTTCGCGTGCTCCACAAACTTCTCAGTAACATCAACTCCGAAATACTCGATTTTGTTCAGCCACCCATTGGTCTTTAAATGGTTGAAATCCAGACCAGACCCAAAGCCTACCTCAAGGACCTTAATCTTCTCTCCGGTAGACAAATTGTAGAGAGAAGAGTAATACTTCTGCCTCGTAAGGTTATCTACATCTTGCCCATCGCCCCAGAGTTCCTTACTGACTAGGAAGTCGCTAGGGTCTTTGTCTGCCATCAGCTTATCCCAGTTGAAATGCTTTTGTGGTGCTGTCATCATGCTTTCAATTCCTCGATCCTTTTAAAGATACCATCAGCCTCAGTCAATGAATGGTATGCCTTACTGTCAGAGTCCCAATACTCGCGGTCGTAGAAGCTGTGATGAGGCTTAAGACTTGCCTTGATCTCTTCCACCATCTCTGGGCTTACTCCGTCACGGTAGATCTTGTCTCTCCAGTAAAGGTAGTCGGTACCAAGTTCTACTTGGAAGTCCTTAATCCATTCGCGCCCGAAGCCAAAGACGAAATGAAAGATCATGTCATCAATAGTCATACCAAAAACACCTTGTGTCGTTGTCATACCTAGAATCTTGTTTAGAGCTAGGCTTAGCTTAGGACCGGCATTTATCTGATCCGAGAACCACTGTGACACTACGCCGTTATCACAGTCAGCATCAAATGTAGGTACTAAATCTTGATAGACAAACCCTGTGCGGTCTCGGTTGCGATACCGGCAGAATCCTACCCTTTCAGCCAAGCTCTTAGCCAAGGATGTCTTGCACACTCGGTAGTAGTTATTGATATGGAAGAACGGACCAGCGTGAGCGTATGGCACGTGTAAACCGGTGTTCTTACCAACGAAGCTAAGTCCAAATTCCTCAATAAGTTTGACTGGTAAATATAACCATTTACTTGAGATTGGAAAGGCGTCTGCATCCAAAGAACAGAAGTACTGACCAGAGGCTTGTCGGGCAGCAACTTCTAATGGGTACCCAGCGTCGATCCGGTTTGTCTTGACGTGCTTCACATTTTGATACTGAGCGATAGTAGAGTTCAGGTCGTCGGTCCCGCTCTGATCTACCACGATTACCTCAGTCTCGATTTCTAGGTGAGCTAACCTTTGGATTTCTCGTAAGGATGCTACTAGGAATGGAAACTCTTCAACGTAAGGTATTGCCACAGTTACTGAATAGGTCATTAACGACCCTCCGATTGAACAAGCTTCATGAACAGTTTCTTAGAGTCAATCTGTAGTAGACGATCTCGCAGTGCAAAGTGTGCAGGAGCTACGTTTGCATTCGCCAGATCCTTCAGCGCAATAACCACAATCTCTGCAATATCATCGTCAGCCGCAGCCTTTAAGAAGTCTGGGACCCACACAGCAAAGAAGGTAGTGATGATACTGATCCCTTGGCTCAGTCTCCAATCAGGGATTCGAAAAGATCCAAGGTATTGCATATCTTGCCAGACTGTTTCTAGGTGTGTCTCTTCTTTCAATTCTCTCGCCGCTGCTAGAGCATACCCAGAATCGTCATGGTCAACCATACCACCAACAAATCCTACTGTCTTCTCTTGAGGCTTACGCGCCATAAGCACATAGGGTTCTGTTGTATCTGCCTTACCATCATGGAATGCGATGGGCGCAATGTCCACCGTTGGAAACGGATTGTAGAAGTTGTTTTCCCTCGCATAGATTACCCCTCGTCTAAAGTCGATACTGTCCAAGGCTGTCTTACCGATCTCGTTTCTAATCTGGGTCGCATTGATATCAGCCATCTTCTTATCTACGGTGAAGGCTTCGATCTCATGTTTACCAGAGTAATGGATCAGGCAACAGTCTCGTCCACCATAGATCTTGGCCGGTCCAAACTTATGAACCAGGGCAATCTGACGATCCAGTTCTTTAGACCATTCATGGTCATCACGGTGATCCGATAGTGGTAGGATGATAGCTGAAGGATACTCTTCCTGCAGCATGAACTTTCTGGTTTCGAAGTCCATCGGATTCTTCTTCGATACCATTGGAGCTACACCAACAAAGATCGTCACCTTACGATGCAGGTCAAAGATTCTGTTCATGACATGCTTGTGGCCTTCCGTCAGCTGATCACATTGAAACCTTCCGATGATAACGCCCATCGTGTTCTTGGTCATGATCTTACCTCCTCATGATTTTTACAAAGTGCTAGAATCTTAGGCTCGCCACACCATGTAAACCAATCTGGTTTTTCTTCTGGGTAACAGTAGGCAGGCAATAGCGTGTGGGGCTTATGCGTCGTAAGGTATTTGTTCCAATGCGATTCGTCATTCCACACAGCGGTATAGTTCCACTTAGAATCAATATCAATATTAGACGCCATTGTTTCAGCAGCGTCAAGATAGGCTTTACTAGTGCCCCCTTGTATACCGCCGCACCAATAGTGCTGGCGTTCTAAAGCAGGTACAAAGGCAGTAGACATCGTTTTGGTTTCCCACGACCCACCTCCATCCCAAAAGCCAGGGTGTAGTATTGCAGTTAACTCATGCGGTGCTGTTGGGATAATTTCTGTACCAACTGGTGCCACAAAACGAGAATCCACATCAACGTAAAACAGATAATCATATTGCTCCAATACCTCTCTCTTCCTTGAGAAGATATGGTAACGCCTCAAGGTAATTGCTGGAAATCCTAGGTGTTCCTGCTGGTGCTGGTAGATTCGTAGATTGTTATGGATCTTATCTGTAAACAAGTGGATGTTTACATCATGATCTGTAAGAAAATGCTCTCGTACAGAAGCCATTAATGGTGCTACAAACTGATCGTACTTACCGGTAGCGATTATTAGAAGCCCGACATTTAGCTTAGTAGATTGAGACACTAATCTTGGCCTCCGCTAATAAAGTT
>Ga0193738_1000348_pt1 | contig 26934 bp, 20 predicted proteins | sample L2a1metaG_FD_144927 | JGI IMG/M metagenome (GOLD analysis project Ga0193738, IMG submission 144927) | Soil microbial communities from a riparian zone of the East river system, Colorado, United States - L2a1 | ecosystem: Environmental > Terrestrial > Soil > Riparian zone | place: USA: East River... | reverse complement strand
AAAACCAGCAGTTGCAGTTGCAGGAAAAAAAGTTGCTGTCTGCCAATGAATTTTTACAAAAAGAGATTGAAGAAAGAAAAGCTTCGGAGGAAAGGGTAAAACTTTTGAATGAACAGTTGGTGACCAACAATGAAAGGCTGAAGCAAATGAACGAAGAACTAGATCAGTTTGCTTATATGGCTTCGCATGATCTGCAGGAACCGCTTCGAAAAATACAGGTGTTTAGTGATAAAATCTTACGGAATAACAATTTTGATCCCGATAGTGAAAAATATTTTGGCAAAATAATCAATTCATCCAAACGGATGCAGAACCTGATCAATAACCTGCTTGATTTTTCAAGGCATACTGTAAGTTCAAGTGATTTCAAAAAAACCCCATTAAATGAATTAGTAAAAAATGTGTTGACAGAACTTGAAGTGGAAATAGAAAAAAGTAATGCACGAATAAATTATGAAAACCTACCGGTAGTTTCAGCCGTACCGGGTTTGATGCAACAATTATTCTATAATCTTTTTAGCAATGCGATCAAATTCAGAAAACCGGCAGTTGACCTGGTGATCGATGTGAAAGCGGAAAAAATGAACCCAATAGATCTGTCAAAGTTTACCAGGTATAGCCAGGGAAAGAATTATTATAAAATAACTGTTCAGGATAATGGGATCGGGTTTGACGATAAATATGCAGAAGACATTTTCAGAGTGTTTAAGCGTCTCCATAGCTACCAGGAATTCGAAGGGACAGGAGTTGGTTTGTCAATTTGTAAAAAGATCGTTGAAAAACATAATGGATTTATTAAAGCCGAAAGTAAAATTGATAATGGTTCTACTTTCATCATCGGTTTGCCGGAAATACAAATGGCGAATTGAAAAAATCTACAAATAAATAATTGAATTATTATTCCGGCTGTGTTTGTGGTGCGGTGATACTTGCTGTCGGGTTAAAATATTTTTTTAGAATGCCGATGCGACTAAATAAATAAACTAAGGAGAGCATACAACAGAAAAGAGTAACTACCTGCCATTCAGGCTTCCAATCTTTCATCCAGTAAACAAGAATTAATATAAAACCATGGAATACGCAAATAAGCCTGGCTGCAAAACCATGCGTGAATCCTTTATTAGTGATGAGGTGATGTATATGAGTTTTGTCAGCAGAAAAAGGTGAACGGCCTTTCCATATCCTCGTTCCAAAAACTCGAAGCGTATCGAATACAGGGATCATTACGATGCCTAATGTGAAGACATAGATATTCGGGACCACCGGTGTCGGGTGTATGGAATTTATCTTCATTAGTTGTACGCAAAGAACGGCGATAACAAAACCAAGCATTAAGGAACCGGTATCTCCCATAAATATTTTTGCGGGATTAAAATTAAAATATAAAAATCCAAGCAATGCGCCGGCTAACGCGAATGCTATTATTGCATAGTTCAGATCCTTGCTGATGGTAAGAAAAATTCCCAGTGTAACTAAACTCATGAATCCAAGGCCACCTGCAAGGCCATCAATGCCATCAATAAGATTGAAAGCATTGGTAATACCAACAATGGCAACAACAGTTATAATGTATTGTGCTATTATATGCAATTCATTAATTCCAAATAAACCACCAAAACTCGTAATACGAATGCCTGACACAGCTAGTAATGAAGCAACACCAACCTCGATCACTAATTTGTAACGGGCAGCCAGGTCTTTCAGATCATCCATAATTCCAACCCCAAACAAAAGTATCATGGACAGAAAGAAAGTGATAATTGAAGGATGATTATAGAATTTAAACCAAAATAAAAGTGCCACCATCATGCCTGCAAAGATCGAAATACCACCAAATGTCGGTGTTGGTACAGAATGTTCTTTTCTTGCATTGGGCCGGTCAAAAAGCTTAAACCGGTTTACCATAAAAATTACCGGAGGAATAAAGATCAATGTAAGCACAAATGCCATTACATAAGTAAGAATGCCATATTTGAAATCAGAAAAATCAATGGATGTTTGCAACAGGTGGAAGTGGTTATTCATTGGTTTCGGTCTTTTTCAGGATAAATGGATATGTAAAAATAGAACGAATTTATGTGCATTTTTATTTTTTTTAGCATCTTCTTTTAAGTCTTATGAGTATACTAGTCTTAAAACGGAATAGTACATTTGTTCAAAAGGGAATTATACCTGCAAATACTGACATATTAAACAGCCCTATAGAATATCTTAAAGGAGTTGGTCCACAGAGGGCGGAATTGCTGAAAAAGGAACTAAATATTTTTACTTTTAATGATCTTCTCAATCATTTCCCTAACCGTCATGTTGATAAAACAAAAGTGAATTTAATACGGGAAATTGATCCATCTACTGATTATATACAAGTAGCCGGCAGTCTCCATAACATAGATATTATCGGAATAAAAAGTGGCAGGCGATTAGTGGCAACTCTACGTGATAAAACAGGGACATTGGAGCTTACCTGGTTCCAGGGAATTAACTGGATCCAAAAAATATTACAATCTGGTGAGCAATATCTTGTTTTTGGAAAAGTAAGTTTTTTCCAGGGGCGGCCTCAAATTGTGCATCCGGAAATGGAATTGCTAACTACAGAAAAAAAAGATGGAAAGTCTTTTCTTGAGCCTATTTATCCGACAACAGAAAAACTAAAGTCAAAAGCACTTGGCGGCAGGCAAATTGGTAAACTGACGGAAGTGTTGATAAAATTGATCAATGAAAAAAATGTTCCTGAAAATTTGCCTGATGATATTTTAAATAATCTAAAACTTGTAAACAGGTTTAAGGCTTATTCTCAAATTCATTTTCCTGCTAACATGCACGAGTATGAGGAATCAGTCAAGCGGTTGAAGTTTGAAGAATTATTTATAGCACAACTCAGGGTGGCAAGATTAAGATCGCAGCGTCATCGTTTTTCGAAAGGGGTTGTTTTTGAAAAAGTGGGAGATCTCTTTAATACATTTTATACAAAGCATCTTCCTTTTGAACTAACCGGCGCACAAAAAAGAGTGATCAAAGAAATAAGAAAAGATACAGCCACCGGAAAACAAATGAATCGTTTATTACAAGGCGATGTTGGAAGTGGTAAAACAATGGTTGCTCTGCTTACAATGCTGATAGCTGCAGATAATGGTTATCAAAGTTGCCTGATGGCGCCAACTGAAGTGCTGGCGCAACAGCATTATAATAATCTCACTTTTTTCTTAAAAGATATGCCAGTTGAAATTGGGTTATTAACAGGTTCAACAAAAACTGCCGGTAGAAAATTGATCCAGGAAAAATTAGACAATGGTTCTTTGCAAATACTTATCGGTACACATGCAGTAATAGAAAAAGCTGTACAGTTTAAAAATTTGGGGATCGGGATTGTTGATGAGCAACATAAGTTTGGCGTAGCGCAAAGAGCAATGCTTTGGGAAAAAAATCAAACGCCACCTCATATTCTTGTAATGACAGCTACCCCAATTCCACGTACATTGGCAATGACCGCTTATGGCGATCTTGATTATAGTGTTATTGACGAATTGCCGCCGGGAAGGCAGCCGATCACAACTGTTCATCGTTATGAGAAAGACAGATCGAAAGTGATGAGCTTTATAAAAGATGAAATAACTAAAGGCCGGCAGATCTATATTATTTTTCCATTAATAGAGGAAAGTGATAAAATGGATTATGAGAACTTGATGAAAGGTTATGAAAATGTGAAAGCATGGTTCCCGGAACCTCAGTATTGGATAAGTATGGTACATGGCCGGCAAAAGGGTGAGCAAAAAAATAATAATATGCAGCGATTTATTACTGGTGATACGCATATTATGGTTTCTACCACCGTTATAGAAGTGGGAGTGGACGTCCCTAATGCCAGTGTAATGGTGATCGAAAGCGCTGAAAAATTTGGATTATCTCAATTGCATCAATTACGAGGAAGAGTGGGTCGCGGAGCGGATAAAAGCTATTGTATTTTGTTGACCGGTCAAAATATCGGTAATGATGCGAGAGAAAGAATGAAAATAATGACATCAACGAATAATGGTTTTGTCATCGCTGAAAAAGATCTGGATATGCGTGGGCCTGGAGATATTGAAGGAACAAGACAGAGTGGAGTATTAAACTTTAAGCTGGCAAGTATAGTCCAAGACAGGTCTTTATTGGAAGTAGCCCGCCGTTTTGCAGAAGATATAACAGCTACTGATCCAGAGTTGAGTTCGGCAGAAAATTTGCGAATCAGGAAATACTTTGAAATAAATCAAGGTAAAACAGCCTGGAGCCGTATATCTTAACACAAGTTTTAAACTTTTTCCATTGTTTTTGGTAAATTGAAAAAAATATAACCATTGATCCGTTATCGTTCCATAACCCTGTTTTTGCTAATCTTATCGACAGCAGTTGGGGCCCAAAATATTGAGTTCATAGAGAATAAAGGTCAGTGGGATAGCCATGTTAAATTCAGAAGCGAAGTTCCTGCAGGTAGTTTTTTTATCCGTAATGGTGGTTTTACGGTTCTTCAGCATAACAAAGAGGATTTAAAACAAGCCCAGGAATATATACATGGTCACGGAAGTGCTCAGAATAAAAGAAACTCGCCTTTGGTTTTACGGTCACATGCATACGCAGTAGACTTTGCCGGTGCATCAAATAATATTGAATTAATTCCTGATAAGCCATTAGAGTATTACAATAATTATTTTATTGGCAATGATCCTTCGAAATGGGCGAGCAACTGTAAAATTTATCAAGGCGTTACTGCAAAAAATATTTATCCCGGTGTTGATGCTCGCTTTTATACTGATAAAGGCAGCATGAAGTATGATCTTATTGTAAAACCTGGAGCAGATATAAGCAAGATCGTATTGCGTTATACTGGCGCCGAAAATCTTGAAGTAAGAGATAAGCAACTTGTTATTAAAACTTCTGTGGGTGATGTTAAAGAATCGGATCCGTACACATATCAGTATGAAAATAATCAGCGTAAACAGGTATCAGCAAAATATGTCCTAATAGGGAAAGAGATCAGGTTTGATGTAAAAAATTATAACCGCAACGAAGTACTTATTATCGACCCAACATTAATTTTTAGTTCCTTTTCAGGGAGCACTGGTGATAACTGGGGTTTTACTGCAACCTATGGACCAGACGGAAGTTTTTATGGCGGTGGCATTAGTTTAAAAACAGGTTATCCGGTAACACCGGGAGCATTTCAAACTGTTTGGGCCGGAGGTAATAGCGGCACTAACGCTACTGATATAAGCATATCAAAGTTATCACCTGATGGCACTTCAAGAATTTATGCAACATACCTCGGAGGTAACGGTAATGAGCAGCCACATAGTCTTGTAGTGGATGGAGCCGGAAATTTGATAGTTGCTGGCCGTACAAACTCCACAGACTATCCTGTTACCGGCGCTGGACAGATTGGTTCTGGTGGTGGTTATGATATTGTAGTTACAAAATTAAATGCCGCGGGGTCTGCGCTGATCGGCTCTAAAAAAATTGGCGGCCAAAGCGATGATGGGGTCAACATTGCAGCTGAAAGTTTTAGTTCATTGCAACAAAACTATGGTGACAATGGAAGAAGTGAAGTGATCGTAGATGGAGTAGGAAATATTTATGTGGCTTCGTGCTCAAGATCAACAGATTTTCCCAAAACAGCTGGTGCTTTTCAACAAAATAACGCAGGGGCTCAGGATGCCGTTGTGTTGAAATTTGATGCAGGTGTTTCTCTTTTATTTGCAAGTTATCTCGGTGGCGGTGGTGATGATGCGGCATATGTTCTTTCTTTGGCGCCTAATGGTGATATTTATATTGGAGGAGGTACAGCAAGTACCAATTTTCCAGGTACTTCAGCCGGAGTTATACATTCAACGAACCAGGGCGGTATTGATGGATTTGTATCTATTATATCAAATAATGGTATTGCAGTTATAAGATCAACTTATGTCGGTACTCCCGCTACGGACCAGGTATATGGTGTCCAGTTTGATAAATTTGGTTTCCCATATATATGCGGACAAACAAAAGGCAGTTGGCCAATAATAAATGCAGCATATAGTGTTGCGGGAGCTCCTCAGTTTATTGCAAAATTGGAACCTAACCTTTCTGCTTTTATTTATTCAACAAGGTTTGGTAAGCCATCGGGAATACCCAATATTTCAATCACAGCATTTCTAGTAGATAATTGTGAAAATGTTTATGTATCCGGTTGGGGAGGAACTGTTGATGGGCAGTTTCCATCATCATTAACCTCTGGCATGCCAGTCACTTCAGATGCAATTCAGCCTACAACTGATGGTAATGATTTTTACTTTTTTGTTTTAAAGAAAAATGCAACTTCTCAATTATTTGGAAGTTTCTGGGGGCAGAATGGAGGTCTTACTGACCATGTAGATGGTGGCACCAGCCGTTTTGACAAGCAAGGTGTGATATACCAGGCCATATGCGCAAATTGTTTCGGAAATGCGGTCTATCTTACTACACCTGGTGCTGTAGGACCAATAAACGGAACAACAAATTCAAGCGGAACAGTAACAGGATGTAATCTTGCGATGCTGAAAATATCTTTTGACTTTGCAGGTGTAGATGCCGGCCTTCAATCAATGATCAACGGAGTACCAAGAGATACTGTAGGTTGTGCCCCCCTTACTGTCGATTTCCTTGATACGGTTGCAAATGCTGTAACATACTACTGGTACTTTGGTGATGGTTCTTCGCCCAATCCAGTTATTACTACTGTTCCCAATACAAGTCATACCTATAATTTACCAGGACTATATCGTGTAATGCTGATTGCAGAAGATTCTACTACTTGTAATATTCGTGATACTGCGTATCTCACTATTAAGGCTGGGAACCTTCCTGCAACTCTTGATTTTAACCCAGTGAAGCTAGACCCATGCGATTCTTTAAAATATCGGTTTGATAATTTATCCAGTTCAACACGACCATTTACAAATACATCTTTCATTTGGGATTTCGGCGATAATTCTCCGACGATAATTGCAGGGTCAGCTCCTGTATTCCATTCTTATACTTCGCCCGGAACTTACACGGTAAAACTGACACTTGTTGATACAGCATATTGCAATGCACCGGATACTTTGAAAAAAACTATAAGGATAGCTCCATTGGTAGTGGCACAATTTGAAACACCACCAACCGGATGTGCTCCCTATTCCGCGCAGTTTACCAATACATCAATAGCTGGCCAATCATTCATTTGGGATTTTGGTGATAACACAACAAGTACTGAGACAGATCCTGTTCATATTTATAATACACCCGGGTTATATACAATTACATTGATTGCTAATGATCCGAATACTTGTAATTTGGCAGATACAACAACGGCTACTATAAATGTTTTTCCGATCCCTGTTTCCAATTTTACTTTTTCACCTGATCCGCCGATAGAAAATACGGTAACATCATTTAACAACCTTGCATCGCCTGATGCGGTAAAGTTCAAATGGCTATTTGGTGACGGCGATAGTTTATTAACAACATCAAGATTACAAGTGAAGCATCAGTATAATGCAACAGGTACATATAATGCTTGTCTTATTGCTATAAATTCTGCTGGTTGTGCTGATACTCTTTGCCAGGATGTGAAGGCTGTTGTCGTCGCATTGGTAGATGTGCCAAATGCATTCACGCCGCAACGTGGAGATATTAACAGTGTAGTGTTTGCCAGGGGTTTTGGAATTACAAAGATCAGATTTATAATCTGGAATCGTTGGGGGCAAAAAGTATTTGAAACAAATGATAAGAATATAGGATGGGATGGAAAATATAAAGGCGTGATACAACCAATGGATGTTTATGCTTATACGCTGGATGTTGAGTTTTTTGACGGAACTAAAACAATTAAAAAAGGTGATATATCGCTACTCAGATAAATCTTAATTTGCTAAGGGCAAATATGAAAATGTGGAAAATGAAAATTAGAATTTACATATTGTTGGGAGTTTGGAACATGTTATTTGTGGTGTCAATGAATGGCCAGGATCTGCATTTTTCCCAATTCATGAATTCGCCACTTACAACTAATCCTGCTAATACGGGCTTCATTCCCGGTGGGGATTACCGCGTAGGAATTAATTACAGGAATCAATGGTCAAGTGTAATGTCCGTTCCTTATAAAACAATGAGTGCATTTGGAGATGCTCAGCTAATGCAAAACCAGGAGAATACGGGTTGGATGGGTGTTGGGGGAGTGATCTTACGGGATGTGGCAGGTAGTGGCAACCTTACTTCAACAAAAATTTATGGCTCGATTGCTTATCATCAAATGATAAATGCGGGAAGCCTGATAAGTGCCGGGTTTAATATTGGATGGTCCAATAAGCAGATCAATGTAAGTAACCTCAAATTCCCTGATCAATTTGATGGAAAGTTTTTTGACAATAAACTTCCTACTTCTGTTGTATTGGCGAATAACAATATCAACTATCTCGATATTCAAATGGGAATGAACTATGCCTATTTTCCCAATGATAAAGTTTATGTGAATGCCGGTTATTCTGCACATCATGTAAACAGACCAAGAGAATCTTTCTTTAATCAAACTTCCGGAGTTGATAACAGGGTCGCTGTAAGGCATATTGGTTTTTTAAATGGAAGTTTTTTGGTAAACAATCAATGGCTTGTTAACCCGAACATTTATTTTACAACACAGGCAAAATCAGTTGAAGTGGTAGTTGGTATGAATGCACATTATGATCTGTCTGGTGATGGAGCATATCAATTGATCGGCGGTTTATACTATCGTCATAAAGATGCTTTTATTCCAATGGTCGGTCTTCAATGGAATGATATTAAAGCAACATTTACTTACGATGCCACTATTTCAACATTAAAAAATTATAACAATGGCCGTGGCGCTTTCGAATTTTCTTTGATCAAAGAAGGATTGTTTGATACTTACAACGGCGATAAGCGTCAAAGCATGTGCCCTAGTCTCCGCAATAACGCCTACTAACCTGTTATATCGGACGGTAATTCTGAAACTATTCTTGGAAGGAATAATGGTATAGATATCTCAAGCATTAGCCAGGTGTATCATATTGAGTTTAGTTTTACCATATTGATGAATTATGCGATTTTTGCCCATAACGAAAGCATAGCATGAATACAAATGTAAAATCGGGACTTACAGCAGAGATCATAAACGAGTTTAAAACCATTGTTGGTGAAAATTATGTGTTGTATGATGAAGAAACCCTAGATCATTATGCACATGATGAAACCGAAAATCTTCATTATTTACCCGATGTAGTTATTAAGCCAATGACGGCCCAGGAGATCAGTGCTTTGATGAAAATTTGCAATGCCAAAAAGATCCCGGTAACTCCAAGAGGCGCAGGCACGGGGCTAAGCGGCGGCGCATTAGCGCATCTTGGCGGTGTTGTATTAGCGATGGAAAGAATGAATTCAATTCTTGATATTGATGAAAGAAATTTGCAGGTAACAACTGAGCCTGGAGTTATCACTGAGGTTTTACAAATGACGGTAAAAGAAAAAGGGTTGTTTTACCCGCCAGATCCGGCAAGTCGTGGCTCCTGTTTTATAGGAGGAAATATTTCTGAAAATAGTGGCGGCCCCAAAGCTGTTAAGTATGGTGTAGTAAAAGATTATGTATTGAATCTTGAAATGGTTTTGCCTACCGGCGAAATAATATGGACTGGCGCTAATGTTTTAAAAAATTCCACAGGTTATAATTTCACTCAATTGGTTGTGGGTAGTGAAGGAACATTAGGTATTGTGACAAAAATTGTTTTGCGTCTGATCCCTCATCCAAAGCATGATCTCCTGATGCTGGTCCCATTTAAAAAATTGGAACAGGCCAGTGAAGCTGTGAGTGCCATATTCAGAGCGGGATTTGTTCCAAGTGCATTAGAGTTAATGGAAATTGATGCGTTAAGGATCGTAAGTAAATTCGTTGATAGTAAAGCTGTGCAGATCAGTGACGATATTGAAGCCCATTTGATCATTGAAGTAGATGGCAATAACATGGAGATACTGATGAGTGAAATGGAGGCCATCAGTGAAATGCTAACACAATACGAAACAGGTGAAATTTATTTTGCGGACGATGCGCAACAAAAAAATGAATTGTGGAAATTAAGAAGAAGAGTTGCTGAAGCGACAAAACTTGCTGGTTATACGATCGAAGAAGATGCCGTTGTTCCAAGAGCTGAATTGCCTGCTCTTATTCGTGGTGTTAAAGAGATCGGTGCTAAATATAATTTCAATGCTGTATGTTATGGTCATGCAGGCGATGGCAACCTTCATATTCGTATTCATAAAGAAGGAACACCGAATAGTTTTGGCGATGCAGAAATGACGGAAAGTCTCCGGGCTTTATTTGAATTAGTAAAAGGACTTGGCGGAACCATCAGTGGCGAGCATGGCATCGGTCTTATTCAAAAAGGGTTTATGGATATCATGTTTGAACAAAAACACCTTGACCTGATGAGGCAAATAAAAAAAGCATTTGATCCTAATAATATTTTGAATGCGGGTAAAATATTTTAACGATTTAGTTTTAAACGCACCAAAACAAATAGAGTTAAATTAGCATTAATTAAAAACCTTATTATGAGATCCAAATTGGTCATGTTCATTTTCATTGCTTCCGTAATTTCTATACATTCAAAAGCACAAGATGAAGAGGAAAAAGAAAAAGTGCCCTTTAAGCAAAAGTTATTTACAGGTGGTAGCATTTCACTGGCATTTTATTCCAATACTTTTCTTGTTGGTGGCAGTCCTGTGCTTGGTTATAGCATTACGAATTGGGCCGATCTTGGAATTGTTATTAATTACAACTATACAGTTTACAGGGATTATTATGTTTTTGATGACAGGTTAAAGCAAAACAATTTTGGAGGCGGTCCTTTTGTAAAACTGTATCCCGTCCGTTTTTTATTTGCGCAAGCTCAATACGAGTATAATTTTTTAAAACTAAAATATATTCCACCAAATAATAGTGGGGTTCAACAAAAAGATAATTTAGAAGCGAAGAGCTTTCTTATAGGTGGTGGTTACACTACCGGCCGAATGGGCAGAGGCGGAAATCCGCATTATTATCTTGCAATATTGTTTGATATTCTACAAGAACCCGGTTCTCCATATACCGATGCTTATGGAAGAACAATTCCTATTATAAGAGGTGGTGTTCAGATCCCTTTATTCCAGGGTAGTGGAGGAAAACAAAAAAATATTAATTATTAATTGAGGTATTGAAGCAATTGTTCGGGATCGTCCAAAACAGTGATCCTTTCCAGGACACTTTCATAAAGAAAGCCTTGCTTTTCCATATGCTGAATATGTTTCAAAAGAAAATCAAAAAAATTATCAGAGTTAATTATATAAATTTTTTTGTCGTGAATGGATAGTTGATTCCATGTTACCATTTCAAAAAACTCATCAAGTGTTCCCACACCGCCGGGTAAGATGACTGCCGCATCACATAGATCATACATTCTCTGTTTACGAATATGCATATCATCAACAATTGATAAGTCAGTAATACCTTCATGCTGATGTTCCCAGTCCACCAGCTTTTTTGTAATAACACCAATCACTTTTCCACCACTTTCCATCATGGCGTCTGCCACTGCCCCCATCATTCCTGTGCTGCCTCCGCCATAGATCAGCGTAATATTTTTTTTTGCTAAATGAGTTCCTAATTCTTTCGCATGTTTTATATAAACAGGATTATTTCCATTCTTTGACCCGCAAAAAACTGCAAGTGAGTTTATCTTCATAGATTTATTTTATCTTGTCAACTTTTAGTGCAGTAAATATCGTATTTATCTCTAAGGCTGTATCATTAATTTAAAATCATCTTATGTCTTCGGCTCTGTTATTTACCTTTGTTATTGGATATTTTGTTTTATTGCTCGCTGTTGCGTGGGTCACTTCCCGTAATTCAAATAACGAATCTTTTTTTATCGGTAACCGTAGCAGCAACTGGATGCTGGTAGCATTTGGGATGATCGGCACATCGCTCAGCGGTGTTACGTTTGTTAGTGTGCCTGGTGGTGTTGGCAGTCAAAATTTCTATTATTTCCAGGTAGTATTGGGTTATTTATTGGGCTATGCAGTTATTGCATTTGTATTAATACCCTTGTATTATAAGATGAATCTTACCAGTATTTACACATACCTGGAAAAGAGATTTGGTATCAATGCACATAAAGCCGGCGCATTCTTCTTTATACTTTCAAGAACAGTTGGTGCAACGGCAAGATTATATCTTGTAATAAGCGTTTTACAAATTTTTATTTTCAAAGATCTTGGTATTCCTTTTATATTAACTACTCTCGTAATTCTTGCCCTCATCTTACTGTATACGTTTGAGGGAGGAGTTAAAACAATTATTTATACAGATACCTTGCAAACGACCGGCATGTTAGTTGGACTGGTTGTGTGCATCATTGCAGTAATAAAAGCATTAGGAACTGACTTTGGTGGTGCATGGGAAATGATGTCCGTTAAAGGATATACAAATATTTTTAACTGGGATGTAAAAGCCGGTTCATTTGCGCTGAAACATATTATTGGAGGAATGTTCATTGCTATTGCTATGACAGGACTTGACCAGGAGATGATGCAAAAAAATATCAGCGTAAAAACATTAAAGGATTCACAGAAAAACATAATGACATTTTCTGCTGTTCTTTTATTGGTAAATTTTCTTTTCCTTGTTTTAGGTGGCGTTCTTTATCTGTATGCAAGTGCAAACGGAATAAAAGTGCCGCCGGATGAACTGTTTCCAACTATTGCATTAAGTAAAGCATTCAGTGGCGCTATCGGTATTATATTTGTCATCGCATTGATCTCAGCACTATTCCCCAGTGTTGATGGAGCTATCACATCGTTGACATCCTGCTTTTGCATAGATATACTTGGACTTCAGAAAGGTAGTGGAACAGAAAAGGAAAAGAAAAGGACAAGATTGAAAGTGCACTTTACTTTTGCCGTAGTGTTTTTTCTTATGGTGTTGGTCTTTGAATGGATGAATGATAAATCGATCATTGATTTCATTTTAAAATTTGCCGGCGTTACTTATGGCCCATTGCTTGGTCTTTTTGCTTTTGGTATTTTAACAAAGAGAAAGCTTAAAGAAAGTCTTATCTGGACGGTTTGTATTATAGCACCTTTGCTTGCATTAATACTTGATATGGTTAGTAATCCTGCATGGTATGAGGCAAAGCTACACATGAAACTTGGTCTTGATAGTTTGTCAGCAGCAACTTTTAATGGTTACAAAATAGGGAATGAACTTATTCTTATAAATGGTATCATCACTTTCATTGGCTTGTGGTTTATTTCAAGTAAAAAAACCGATGAAGAGATGGATCTAAAAATGCAACCTGTATAAAGTTATCTTTACGCAAAGAATTAACATTGGAACTTATCAATCCATTAGTACAGGAATATGCAGAAAAATTTTCTTCACTAGAAGATGCCTTGTTAAAAGAAGTAAATGATTTTACGACAGCAAATCATCCGGAATATCACATGCTTAGCGGGCATCTGCAGGGCAAGTTTTTAGAAATGACAAGCATGATGATCAGACCTCGGCGAATTCTTGAAATAGGAACATTTACCGGGTACAGCGCTTTGTGTCTTGCAAAAGGATTAAGAGAAGACGGGTTGCTGCATACAATAGAACTTAGAGAAAAAGACGCGGCAACTGCAAAAGGGTTTTTTGATAGATCTACTTATAAAGAAAAGATCATTTTACATACGGGAGATGCTAAAAAAATCGTTTCTACGCTGGAAGAAACATTTGATCTTGTATTTATTGACGCTGATAAGGCCGGGTATATTGAATATTTTAACCTCATTTTCCCAAAATTGAAAAAAAACGGGTTTATTTTTGCAGATAATGTTTTTTTTCATGGCCAAGCCATTGAGACTGAACCAACTGGAAAAAATGCAAAAGCGATAAAAGCTTTTAACCAGTTTATAAATGAAAGAACAGATATCGAAAAAATGATCCTTACCCTTCGTGATGGGTTGTATTTAATAAGAAAAAAGTAAGATCCAATGCAAAAACTAAAAGTCCTATTCCTTCTTTTTGTTTCACTAGCATTTAAAAATTCTTTTGCACAACAAGATCAAGTTGTAGTTCAATATATCAAAAATTATAAAGAACTGGCAATAGAAGAAATGCAACGTACCGGTATCCCAGCTTCTATAAAGCTTGCGCAAGGCATTCATGAAACCAGCGCCGGCACTAGTGATCTTGTGAGAAGATCAAACAATCATTTTGGACTAAAATGCAAATCAGAATGGACAGGCATGACAGTAAAGCATACTGATGATGCCCCAAATGAATGCTTCCGGAAATATGAAAATACGAAGGATTCTTATAAAGATCAATCAAATTATCTTAAAAACTCTCCACGTTATGCATCGCTGTTTGATCTCGATCCTACAGATTATAAAGCATGGGCTTTCGGATTAAAAAAAGCAGGCTATGCTACTAATCCAAAGTATTCACAGGTTTTAATTAAGCTTATTGAAGATTATGACCTACAGGATTACACGATGATCGCATTGGGAAAATTAAAACCAGGACATGAAACATTGGCGAAAAATGAGATCAAGAATGAGAATAAAAATTCGGAAATAATAATCCTGACAGAAAAGCCAGTAGTAATGCCTCCGGAATCGGAAGTAGTTGTCTATTCAAAAAAAGAAGCAAAGAAGCCAACTGAAACAAAAGCTGATTATCCCGATGGTGAGTTTAAAATAAATGAAACAAAAGTTATCTACGCAAAAAAAGGAACATCCTATTTGTCGATAGCAGAAAAATATTCAATCCCTCTTGCAAGGATCTTTGAGTTCAATGAAATGAAAGTCCAGGAAGTGGTAGAAAATGACCGGCTCATTTATATAATGAGAAAAAGAAAAGTTGGGTTAAATGAGCAGCATACTGTAAAACCCGGAGAAACACTCGCTGATATTGCACAGACGGAAGCATTGCGTATTGAAAGTTTGCTTGAGTATAATTTTCTTCAACCAAATATGCAGCCCGCAGTGGGTTCTGTTTTATATTTACGTACAAAAGGCCCGGGCATGCCGGCATTGGCTACCGGGAATTGATTGATATAAATTCCTTATGTCCCAGATAAAAGTTCATGATAAAGTATTTGGTCCTTTTCTTTCAGATCAGGACATACAGCAGCAGGTAAAAAAAATTGCGGATGCCATTAATTCTGATTATGCTGGTTTGCGACCCATGTTCATAGCAATTTTAAATGGGTCATTTATGTTTGCATCCGATCTTTTTAAGTATCTTACCATAGATGCAGAAATATGTTTTATTAAACTGGCATCTTACAAAGGAACAACATCAAGCGGGCAGGTGATAACGGCAATCGGGTTAGATGTTGATATCATAGGAAAAGATATAATCATACTTGAAGATATAGTTGATACCGGCAAAACATTGAATGAATTTTTACCAAAGTTGCTTCATCACCAACCTGCATCAATGAAAATTGCCGCCTTACTCCATAAACCTGAAGCTGTGAAATTCCCCATCAGAATTGATTATCTCGGATTTTCAATTCCAAATAAGTTTGTAGTAGGCTACGGCCTTGATTATGACGGCCTGGGGAGGAATTTAAAGGAAATTTACCAGTTGGTTTAGTACTATCAAACCATTCTTATTTGGTTTTTTGTACTTTGATAGCGATTAAATATCCATGTGAAAAGCTTTGTATATATATTTTTATTGCTGCTGATTGCTTTGCCATTTCATGGACAGCAGTTTTATCTCCGCGGAGAGGTGAGAGATGAAGGCGGTAACCTTTTGCAAAATGTAAATATCCTTCAGCGAAGTACCGGTTATCTTTTTCGTACAGGCAATTCCGGGTCTTTTGGTATTACATCATCAAAAGAATCGGATACACTAATATTTACTTATGAAGGATACCAGAAAGAACAAGTATTAGTGAAAGCTGATAAATATCTTAGACTTAACCTGAAACTTTTACCAGCTATTGCATCCAGCAGTAAAAAGAACAAGCTCGCCTCACTTACAAAAGATCTTTCAAGAGAAAATCAAAAAAAATGGTCTTCCGAAGATGAAACCTATGCAAGTCTTGTGGAAAATAATTTTATTGATGCAAAAAGTTATCCAACAACAGGTATCGCTTTGAATATTGACAGAGCATCTTATAGCAATATCAGGCGGTTTATAAATCTTAATCTTGCGGTACCGCCCGATGCAGTACGAATTGAAGAGATGCTCAACTATTTCAACTTCGCATATGAAACACCAGCAGACAATTCTTTATTCAAGATAAAAACTACACTTACCAATTGTCCATGGAATAAGGATAACCAACTTTTCTTCGTAAATGTATTTTCCAAGAAACTAAACCTAGATTCATTGCCGCCATCAAATCTTGTTTTCCTTGTTGATATTTCCGGATCAATGGACATGCCCAATAGATTGCCATTATTGAAATCAGCATTTAGAATGCTGGCAACTAACTTGAGAGAAAAAGATACAGTAAGTATAGTAGTTTATGGCGGCGCAGTTGGCGTATTACTTTTCCCAACAGCCGGAAGTGAAAAAGAAAAGATCCTTAAAGCAATTGATGAAATGCAACCCGGCGGCTCTACGCCAGGAGAATCAGGAATAAAGCTAGCCTATACAATTGCTAAAAAACATATTATTGAAAAAGGCAATAACAGGGTAATTCTTGCAACAGACGGTGACTTTAATGTTGGACTACAAACCGAACAGGAATTGGATGAATTGATCTCGCGGCATAGGGAATCCGGGATTTATTTAACCTGTCTTGGTGTTGGTATGGGAAACTATAAAGACTCAAAAATTCAAACCTTAGCCCGTAAAGGCAATGGAAATTTTGCTTATGTAGATAATTTCCAGGAGGCAGAAAAGATCATCATGAAAGAATTTACACAAACACTATATACCATTGCTGATGATGCTCACATGCATGTAATGTTTGATCCTTCATTAGTAAAACAATATAGGCTGATCGGGTTTGATAATAAATTAGGAGCACTTGCCGATTCGTCTTCTGAAATTGAAGGTGGGGAAATTGGTTCTGGGCAATCCATTACTGTTACTTTTGAAATCGAGCCAAATTTTGCAAGTGGAACAAATGTATATTCAGATCATTTTGCAGAGGTCAAGTTACAATATAAACTGCCCAACGAAGGCCCTGAGCTTGAAATGAGTGAGAAATTTCCTTATGATCCCATACTGTTCAAAGATCTTGATCCTATGTATCGTTTTGCCAGTTCCGTCATCATGTTTGGTTCCATTCTTAAATCGTCTCAATTTGTAAAAGATATAAGTTGGGGAGATGTATTGTATAATGCAAGTGAAGCTGCTAATCCAACTGATGTTAATCAATCCCAACTGGTAGAGTTAATTTATAAAGCAAAAGATTTTTATACAAAAAAGAAAAAGAAGAATAAGAATTAGATTATTTAAATTGAAAGTAGACCAGCAATGCTGCCGAAACAGTTACTCAATAATAAAATCTTCAAAACATTAAGAGAATAGTTCTCTCATTTTATCAAGAAAACTTTTATCCGATTTATCAGGATGTGGTTTGAAATTGGATGAGTGACTCATTTTTTCAAGCATCGTTTTTTCTTCAGCGCTAACATTCTGCGGAGTCCAGACATTCACATGTATTAATTGATCGCCTTTTTGATAACTGTTAACTGCAGGAAAGCCTTTTCCTTTTAACCGGAAAATCTTTCCACTTTGTGTGCCTGCAGGAATTTTTATTTTGGCTCTTCCATCAATAGTGGGCACTTCGAGCTGTGTACCAAACACTGCATCAGTAAAAGAAATATGAAGATCATAGGCAACGTTCATTCCATCACGTTGCAATTCTTTATGTGGTTCTTCTTCAATAAGAATTATCAGATCACCTGGTGCACCACCTCTTTCACCAGCATTCCCCTTCGCACTTAAATTTAATTGCATTCCTTCCTGCACACCTGGAGGGATCTCAATAGAAATTGCTTCCTCTCCATAAACTCTTCCCTCACCTTTGCACGCAACACATTTTGCAGTTATAGTTGTTCCTTCTCCATTACAAGTAGGACAAGTAGTAACAGTTTGCATTTGGCCAATAAATGTATTGGTAACTCTTCTTACCTGGCCAGAACCACCACATGTGCCACAGTTCTGTACGCTTCCTTTATCTTTTGCTCCGCTGCCAGAACATGTATTACAAACAACATGTTTTTTTACTTTGATATTTTTAGTTACTCCTTTAGCGATCTCTTCATAAGTCAATTTGATCTTTACACGAAGATTACTTCCTCTGACCCCCCTGGCTCTTGATGTTCTGCCTCTTCCGCTACCTCCGCCAAAGAAACTTCCAAAAAGATCCTCACCGAAAACATCTCCAAACTGGCTGAAGATATCTTCCATGTTCATTCCGCCGCCACTGAACCCGCGACCATTACTGCTTACTCCTGCATGACCATAACGATCATACTGAGCTTTTTTATCTGCATCACTTAACACTTCATATGCTTCGGCTGCTTCTTTAAATTTATCTTCCGCACTTTTATCACCCGGGTTACGGTCAGGATGAAATTGCATAGCTACTTTACGGTATGCTTTTTTAATTTCATCCGCGGAGGCAGTTTTATTAACTCCTAGTATTTCGTAATAGTCTCTTTTTGACATAGCTTATTTTCCTACCACCACTTTTGCGTAGCGAATTATTTTATCGTTCAAATAATATCCTTTTTGAATTTCATCTATCACTTTTCCCTTCTGCTCATCAGTCGGAGCTGGTATTTCAGTGATCGCTTCGTGGATGTCGGGATTAAATTCTTTATTGATCGTTTCCATTGGTTTTAATCCTTTAGTAGTTAACAAGCTTTTCAACTTATTAAAAACAAGCATTACACCTTCTTTGGCTTTCTCATCTAATGTATTCATCTGTTTTTCGGCTCGTTCACAGTCATCCAACACTTCAAGCATATCGACTATTACTTCTTTACCTGCGGTTTGAATCAGCTCAATCCTTTCCTTTACACTTCGTTTCTTAAAATTCTCAAACTCGGCTACTTTACGGATAAACTTATCTTTCATTTCACCAAGCTCATTTCGAAGTGTCTCCAGTTCAGGCTCATCTGTTACGGGTTCATTTAGATGTGTAGTGCCGTTCATGTTTTCATCGGCATTAATACCCACTTCAGGCTCTTCAGCGTTCTGCATTTTTGCCCGTTCATTTGCCTCTTTCATATCTTTTTGACGCATTTTTTTGAAAATTGATTGCAAAGGTAAGGTTGTCAATAATACTGCCAACGCTATTATAAGGACAAATTGACGGGGCGAAAAGTAGTTCATTTTCAATATTTCGTGGCGGTTACCTTTGCGTCATGATAAAAGTTTATTTGGCAAGAAAGATCAGCAGAAGAGTTGTGGAGGGGCATCCCTGGATATTTTCCAACGAGGTGGACAGGGTTGACGGAGAAGTGAAAGGCGGTGAAATAGTGACTGTATTTACTCACGATAATAAATTCGTCGGTAACGGCTATATTAATCCAAAATCACAGATAATGGTGCGGCTGCTGACAAGAAGCAGAAATGAAGTAATTGATGAAGAATTTTTTTATAAACGAATATTGCAAAGCTGGGAATACCGTAAAAAGATCGGGTACGTAGAAAACTGCCGGCTTGTTTTTGGCGAAGCCGATTCATTACCTCAATTGATAATTGATAAATTCAACGACTATTTTGTTATTCAAACTTTGGCGCTTGGTATTGATGTTTGGAAGCATGCAATTGTAAACGCACTGAACAAAATTTTTGATCCAAAAGGAATTTACGAACGAAATGATGTACCTGTAAGAGAGGTGGAAGGAATGTCTCAACAAAAGGGTTTTTTATCGTCGCCATTTGATACCAACATAATTATAAATGAAAATGGTTTGCGATTTAATGTTGATATTGAAAATGGGCAAAAGACCGGCTACTTTCTTGATCAGCAAGACAACCGGAAAGCTATTCAACATATAGTAAAAGGAGCAAATGTGCTTGGCGCTTTTACATATACAGGAACTTTTGAAATTCATGCTGCTCATTATGGAGCAAGATCGGTTGTAGGATTTGATATTTCAGAAAATGCAGTTCAGCAAGCAAATAAAAATGCTGCCTTGAATGGACTAGATAACATCTGCAAGTTTCAAACTGCAAATGCCTTTGATATATTGAAACAATGGAGCAAAGAGGAAAAGAAATTTGATGTAGTAATGCTGGATCCACCGGCCTTTACCAAAAGCAGGGAAACAATTCAAAAAGCAGTTGCGGGATATAAGGAAATAAATTTAAGAGGAATGAAACTTATTGAGCCGGGTGGTTTTCTGGTTACTTCATCCTGTACAAGCCTTGTAGATGCTGAATTGTTCTTACAAACAATAGAAATGGCAGCCAAAGATGCAAAACGAAAATTGAGGCAGGTCTGCTTCCAGGCACAGGCTCCGGATCATCCAATTGTCAGGAGTATTGAAAATACACAGTATCTTAAATTTCTTATCGTCGAAGTGCAATGAGAATTAAATTTAAAAAGCACTTCATTTGAAGTGCTTTTTAAATTTATTATTTGAGGGTTATTATTTCGACACCTGGAATTTACCCGATTCAATAACTTTTCCTGATGGGTCTTTTAACTGGTAAATATAAACACCGCGGGTATAAGTTGAAAGATCAAGCGTTGTACTTGAGTTAACATTTTTTGCTTCGTAAACTTGTTTGCCAATAAAATTTATGATCTGTAAAGTATATCCTGCATTAAAATTTTTTTGAAATTCAGCTTTAATAAAAGTAGTGGCTGGATTCGGATAAAACTTCATGATACGTTGAGCTGCATCGGGAGATGGCTCACGAGTAGACTGCCCCTTAGAGTTTATGGCTGTCAACAGAATAAAGGATATTATTGGTATAAATCTCTTCACGTAAAACAAATTTAACTTTATTTGCGCAAAATAGAAGGTTTTTTTTTGTCCTGCAACGTATAAACCACATAGATCTGAAAAACTTGAAAATCATGGAATTAGATGTTTAAAAATCGTAAAAACCCGATTCCTATCCTAAGTTTTCAAGAGTAAGATTGATGTTTTTAAAATTTGGTTGCTCACCTGCATTCTCAAGAACTTCTGCGTATCGAACTGTTCCAAATTTATCAATTACAAATGCAGATCTTTTTGAAACGCCTTTCATATTATAACTAAACATCTCGTAGAGGCTTCCATATAAGGATGAAACATCTTTATTGAAATCGCTCAATAAAGTGAAATTCAAATTCTGATCTGCTTTATATTTTGCCAATGTATGCAGTGAATCAACAGAAATACCAAAAACCTTTGCGTTTACATTGTTGTAAAAAGAAATATTATCTCTTATTGAACAAAGCTCTGCAGTGCATGTGCTGGTAAATGCAAGTGGAAAGAAAAGAAGCAATATATTATGACCTCTTAAATCTGAAAGAGTCACTTTGTTCTTTGTAGAATCATATAAAGTGAAACCCGGCGCTGTCTGTCCAATTTCAATTTTCATAAAATGTTGTATATTAATATCAGATTTATCAGGCATACACTTCCAAAGAAACAATTATCTTTTCAAAAAGTTTTTAAATTATTTTATAATCAACCGGATAATATCTGGACAAAACCAACCATTATGAACAAGTACATTACAGAATTTATCGGAACTTTTTTCCTTGTATTCGCAGCTGCATTAGCCAGTGGTGATCTTGCTGTTCTTGCCATTGCTTCTGCATTGATGGTAATGATCTATGCAGGTGGCCATATTTCAGGGGCACATTATAACCCGGCTGTTACATTAGCTGTATTGATTCGAGGAAGGATAAAATTAAATGAAGCTATTATATATATGGTAGCACAAATTGCAGGTGCCGTTGCAGCTGCATTGGTTGCTGGGATTTTTAAAGAGATGCCTGCTGTAGCAACGCAAACACTTGATACAACAAAGGCGTTGTTAGCGGAGGTGATTGGAACATTTGCTTTGGCTTATGTTGTTTTAAACGTGGCAACATCCAAGGGAACTGCAGGTAACAGTTTCTATGGACTGGCGATTGGTTTTACAGTTTTCGTGGTTGGATCACTGATTGGAGGAACTTCAGGAGGAGCATTTAACCCGGCAGTCGCAGTAGGAGCTTCTGTTGTTCATGTTTTTGCCTGGAGTAATATATGGATCTATTTAGTAGGATGTTTTGCCGGAGGAGCACTAGCTGCTTTAGTTTTCAAAATGAATAATCCTGAGGATAAATAAAATAATTGAACTGAAATTATAAGCCCCGATTTCGGGGCTTTACTTTTTTAAAACCGTGGTTTGAAATAAGGATTTGACTTATCGGCAAGTTTACCGATCCAGCTAATTCCGATTTCAAAACCACCACGGCCATGACTACTTGGTTTTAATTTTGAAATGTTTGCATCATAGCTGAATGAAACTGAAAATGGACTGTAATCCAATTTTACAATTGGTATTAAAGCATCATTCCAACGCATAAAAGTTCCAATACTCAATACATAGTCCGGTTCATCAGGATAAGCGCCAATTTTATAGGCATACATTGCACCAAATACAGTTTCTGTAAATGATCCTTGCCTGGAGTGATCAGCCTCAATGGATACATATGAATATTCATTGCCTGCAAGTTTAAGTCCACCGGAAAAGACCCATTTTGGATTCAATTCTATTTTCTTATCTCTATAAAATGAATTACCCGGACGATTGAAATGATGGTAAGCCGCACCAATATAAAAATTATTATCAGGGCTATTGTTCATTACAGAATTCAAACTCATTCCTACACTTCCATCAAGATATGAGTAAGTCGGGTCAGTAATATTTTCTCCAATTCCCATTCCATCATATTGGCTGTTGGTTGTCACTTTTGAAAGATCAATGCTATGTTGAACCCAGCCTCCCATAAATCCTAACGACAAATAAGTATTCTTTTCACTGCTTATAGACTTGTGATAATTTAATGCAGGTAAAATTTTTGTTTGTGTAAAAGAGACTGTTCCTGCACGGTCATAGAAAAGTTGCATCCCCCAGGTAACATAATCATCACTCCTGCCCACCGGTACTTTATATTCTCCGCTTAATGACCCGGTTTTATATCCCGATGTAACACTATTCCATTGATCACGATAAACTGCCTGTACTCTTACATCACCCGTAAATATTCCTGCTAATGCCGGATTTCTTAAAAGCGGTGTTTCAAAAAATTGAGATAAATGCAGATCCTGTGACTGTACAGAAAAAGCAAAGATCAAATTCAATATCGCAATTAATATGCTTATTCTTTTTCTCATTTTCACATTATCTTATTAAAGTTATATTCCCTGTATATGATATTAATTCTCCATTCTTACAATAAATTTCCAGTTGATATACATAAACACCCACATCAGCTTTTTTACCTTTCCATGTCCCATCCCAACCGGATGAAGCTGCATTGATAGGCATATCATATTTTTCAAATACTACCTCACCCCAGCGATTGAATATCCGTAGTGTCTTTGCACGGTCAAGTCCTGATCCTCTTGGATAGAATATATCATTGCTTCCATCACTATTTGGCGAAAATGTATTCGGAACGAAAAAATTCTGGCCATTGCAAACTACTCTTACAGTTACCTCACCTTTGTTTGTGCACCCATATCGGTCTGCAATAGTCACAGCATATTTTGTTGTAAACTGTGGATTGGCCAGTGGATTAGGACACCCATTACAACTCAAATTTTGCGAAGGGATCCAATTATAAGAAACAATTGCACCTGTATAATTCATATTTAATTGTGCATCGCCTCCGGAAAGTATTGTTATTGGATCCGATGCAGGTATCGCTGTGGGACGAGGAACGGCATGGACAGGATGATAGCTAGTATCTGCACATCCAAGTTTGTTTGAGGCGACTAACTGAATATTGTAATTTCCAGAATTTGAAAAACCCGTTACTCCATTTTGTAATTGAGAAGAACTTCCGTTCCCAAAATTCCAAAGCCATTTGATCGTTGAGTCAGGTTGTGCTATAGAACCTAAAAATGTTTCCGGAGTATTAAGGCATACCGAATCCTTTCCTGTAATCGATACAACAGGAGTTCTAAACACCCTTACTGTATCAACAAATGAACTGGGACAATTTTGTTGAGTATTTACAGAAAGTTTTATATAATAAGTTCCTGGTGATGTGAAATTATGAATTGGGTCAGTTGCACTACTTGAGTTACCATCTCCGAAATCCCAAACGGTAGATGTAATTGGATCGTTAGAAAGAGTATAATTAGTAAATGTTGCTAGCCCATTATCGCAAAATTCTTTTTTATCAATTCCAAAAAGTGGTAAAGCTCCATATACATAGACAGGTGCAAAAGGTATAAATGCTTCGCAACCATATTTATCAGGTATTGTCATGTATGGATAATAATTACCCGGGCCAATATATTTATGCGATATGTTAGTTTGCCTGGTGCTATCTAATTTTCCATCTCCAAAGTAGAATATATACTTAAAACCTGGTGGCGTTGTTACTGTAAAACTTACATTTATAGAATCACAACCTGATGTAGGATCAATAATTACCTGTGTGCTGGCGATGGGATCATAAACAGTTACAACGGACTGAACTGAATCAACACAACCTCCCGGCCCCTCAACATATAATTTTGGAAAATAAGTGCCGTATGTACTATAAAAATGTGAAGGATTTTGTAGCGAGCTTGTTGATCCGTCACCAAAATCCCAGGAAAAACTTTGATAATCACTTCCCAAGAAATTAAAACTTGTTTGCAATGGCAAGCAAATGCCTGTACTATCGACCATACTAAAAGCAGCAACTGGTTTCCTGATTTTAATGTACCCTGTTTTTGTTACCGAATCTTCGCATCCTGCAAGGTCTCTGATCTTAAATTTTACATCATAATTATTATTTCCAGCCGGATAATTATGAGTTGGATTTTGTAGTGTAGACATCCCACCATCCCCGAAATACCAATTGTAAGTTAATCCAACACCTGATGATGTATCAGTAAACTGTAATGGAGCCGAAGGACAAAAAAATGTATCGGCATAGAATGCAGCTTTGGGATTTGTGATCAACACAGCATTAGTAATTGCAAATGTATCTGCACAGTTCACATTATCTTTTACGATCAGGCTTACAGTATAACTTCCTTCGAGAGAATAAACATGAGAAAAAGGAGCTGACGTAAATGCCTGTTGTGTGCCATCACCAAAATTCCATGTCCAATTAGTAATTGGCGCTGATGTAGGAGTTGAAAGGTCGTTAAAACTCATGGATTTGTTTACACATGCGCCGCTGCCAGTAGGTGCAAAGTTTGCGATCGGGCCACTTATGACCATGAAATTATTGATGGTTACTGAATCCATACAGCCATTAATATCTTCAATTACAAGTTTCACATTATAAGATCCATAATCCGGCAGGCTAAAATCAATACTGCGTGTAGTATCTCTTAAAGTAAAGGCGTCGATCGTCCAGGTATAATCTTTTATGTTGGCAGCATTGCTACCTGTAGCCGACAGAGTAAACGTTTCACCTTTACAAACAGGATTTTTGCTTGCTATAAAAGCCGCTGTTTCATTTATGATTTTTATTTCTTCGGTTGTTGTATAGGAACATGATCCATTTATCACAGTCAAGGTTGCAGTATATGTTCCAAAAGCCGGATAAGTAAATGTAGGTGGTGTTATACTAGTGAAAGTTGTATTTGCTGGGTCTCCCATTTTCCATTCATAAGAAATGGGGCCGTAAATAATATTGGCTAATGAACTATCAAGAAATGTAACCTCTCGCTTATTGTTACAATTTACACGATATCCAAAAATGGCAACAGGTGGTTTGACTTGTATTGGTAGCGTTAACGAATCTGTGCATCCGTTATTTGAGACTACAAGTTTCACATTTAAAAATCCTGTATCCACATAAGTATGTGTCGGGTTTTGTATTGTGGAAATTAAGCTGTCTCCAAAATCCCACAACCACTTTACTGTCGCCCCAAGTGAGGTTGTTGAAAGATCGGTGAATTGGATTGGCGTACTGGCACAACTATTATTTGGGGTAAAACTGAAATTGACTGCAGGAGGAGTTCCCGTCAACACTCCATTGGGAATATTTACTGTTTCTACACATCCATTTTGGGTAGTAATTGTAAGTTGAATGGTATAGTTACCAGCTGTTGTATAAGTATGACTTGGGGATTGTGTTGAATATATTGCTCCCGGTTCTCCTAAATTCCATGAATAACTTATAACACTGTCTACAGATTGAATGCTTGCAATTGGTTGAAAAGTGAAGGGAATGCATCCGCCATTAGGTGCGTTACTGATCCGCACAATTGTTGGGCTGATCTTTATGTATTGATATTTGGTGATCGTATTACTGCATCCACCCGGGAGTGTAATTGTTAAGGTAACAGAAAATAAGCCAACGCTGTTGTAAGTATGAGAAGGATTTTTGACAGTAGATGGTGTACTGCCATCACCAAAATCCCAAAGCCATGTAGATGCGGATGGACTTAGATCAGAAAATTGAACTGTAAAAGGTGTTTTACAAGATGTAGAATCATTTGCGGAAAAATTTACAGGGGGTTGTGTATTAACTGTAACAGTTTTTGTTATTGAATCAATACAATTACCATAATCATTAATTAGCCTGACCTGGAAAGTGCCTCCTGATAAATATGTTTTCGTCGGATTTATTTGTGATGTAGTAGTCCCATCTCCAAAGTCCCAAAAAGAAGATGACGGCGGGGGTGAAGAATTATTTTGAAATGTTACAGACTGTCCCAGGCAAATACTTGCCGGAGCTGTAAAATCAGTTGTTTTGCCTGCTACAACAATATTTTTTGTTTAGT
>Ga0193738_1000347_pt1 | contig 27006 bp, 23 predicted proteins | sample L2a1metaG_FD_144927 | JGI IMG/M metagenome (GOLD analysis project Ga0193738, IMG submission 144927) | Soil microbial communities from a riparian zone of the East river system, Colorado, United States - L2a1 | ecosystem: Environmental > Terrestrial > Soil > Riparian zone | place: USA: East River... | reverse complement strand
TTTAAGATTCAGGAGGTATAGGGATTCCTACATTAGGAGAACCTTCTAATACTCTCATATATTTTCCATCTTTATATACAACATCTCCAGGAACAAGACTTCGTATAAATGCTATATCTTCTGTATAGTGTCCTTTATACCGTGAAACATCATAAGGAGAAAGAATTAATTGTTTCTTGACAAAGATAATTCTATTATTAACTTCATCATAAGAAGAACAAAGTCCATTGAAAGCAAAAGGATTATTTGAAGTAAGATTCCCAATCATAGGTAGATGATCTCTAAACCATTTATACATACCTTCATTGGAAATCTCTTTCGTAGAGTTATCCATAATGAATATCTTACCCTGCTTTTCATCAGCAGTAAAGTATCCACCTTTGAATTTACCACAAACGAATTTAGAATTACAACCTACATATCCATCTTTAGAATCTAGAATCTCTTTAGGAGGACGACCAAATACATCACCACTTCCTACTTCGATAGTTGTAACATCAGAGTGTAATTGTTCACTACCTCTAGTTATATAAAGACCGTACTCATGTTGAATAAGTATCTCTCCATTAACTGCTTCTAAGTGAACTATTCTACCTCTATCTCTACTTGTATCGTAATAGTTATTAGGTAAGAATTCTCTCCAAGATAAAACTAATTCCCCTCTTTCTGCTTTAGTAGAACGTAGAATACGATTAGTATATCTAGTTATATCTAATGCATCAAAATCAATATGCGATACAACATTAAGAGAATTTAAAGCAGTATAATCTTTATGAAATCTTATTGGATATTCTGAACTATTACTAGTACCATTATTTACCATTTCATAATCATACTTAGGATAGAAATCTCCATATTGTAATTCAGCAGGATTAGCAGTCTCTACATAAAATTGAATTTTAGTTCTAATACCATCATGTTGGTCAGCTAAATCATTAAAAGTATTTCTTGTAGGTCCAGTAAGAATCATACCTTGAGTACCAACATAACCGTCTCCACCAAATATAGGAGCAGTAGCAATAGCATCATTATCAACACGATAACCAGTAGATACTAAATCTTGTTCATTAAATCTATTATACACATTGGGTTTCCATACACATAAATCTGTAGTATAGGTTTGATGTTGAGGATTAGTACTATAACTTATAGTAGGAATAACCAAATCCATAGAATTACTTCCATTATTAATTCTACCTGAAACTGTATTATTTTTTAAAAATGCAAAAAATGTTTCTTCTGAATATCTATTCTCTATACTAAGTCCATTTACAACTCCAATATTTGTATTAAATGGAAGATATCTTTGATACTCAATACCTCGTACTTTAAATTGATCTTGTGCTGGCTGTATAGTAGTAAGACCTCCACTTCTATAATCAGTCATATCTAAGAACTTAAATATAGACCCATCATTACTACCTCCTTTACCATCAGAAAGAGAACCTCCATTAGAATTAGGGTCAGGTACAGGAGTAGTTAGAATTTTCCAATTATTATAAATATAATTAGGCATTACACTTGTTTTATCGACAAGCATATCGAATGGATACATTCTCATACTATCAATATGTACACCAATATTTCCATCTTGTGTTTGTGTAGTCCAATTACCTGCATTAGATGTAACTGCAAAACTAGGAGAATCATATATGTATTTACCTGCAAACATAAATAAACCTCTACCTGCAAGGGTACTATTAGCACCAGTACGTTTAGCATAGTAGATTTCTATATTCTGTATTTGTGCTCTTATTTCAGGAGGTAAATAAATATCAGTTACTTTTATTCCTAATATATTACATTCTTTATTTGTATTTAGATAACCATGTCTACTATGACTAGGTGTTTTATGGTGTCTTACTTGTGCTTTACGTAAAGTCTTTCCTGCTATCTTTCCAGTAGCATCCCAATAATCAAAATCTTCTGTATCGGGATAAAATTCATTTTCATTTTCCCAAAAGCCCATAGTACCAATAGGATAACTTGATGTATCTCTAGTTTGAAAATATTTAACCCCGTTAGCTATAGCATTATCTTCAGATAAATATTTTACAGAACCAGCAGGAGTACCAGTAGCAATAGCAACATTCATTAATGTTGACATAGGTGTATTTTCATCATACCCTGCTAATTCAGGAACACCTACTATCTTTCTAACAGGACGACCAGGAATATGAAAGGCATATTGATAATCACCTTCTAGCATAGTAACTACCGCATAAACAGCATATACTTCATTATGCATAAAAGTACTTTTATCAAAACCTACTTTACCATCTTTGTAAGAGTTAGGTAATTGATTAACACTTACTACATCGGTTGTATATTGAATCTTCCAATTGTTAACATACTTCTGAATATTAAGTTTAGGTTTAGCACCTACATCAGCAAGATAAAGAATATCATCACTAACTAATACAGAAGAAGCTGTAGTGTAACTAGGTCTATCTACAAATACACTTCCAAGAGACATACTAATAGGAACTTCTAAACCAGTATATACAGCTGTAGCATTAATATCATGTATATCAAGAGTAGTAAATTGTTCTGCGTAATATTGATTTGATTGTTTACGTACTACTATTAGTTTAAGTTCTTTAAAACGAGTATCAAGACCTGATATAAAAAGCTTTACAATATTAGAAGTTTTACTTCCACTAGGAGCACCACTAATTTGTGGATAGGTACTATTAATAGGAATTATCCTAGTAGGATTTGAGAGAGGAAAAGCATTAGTAGTAAAGCCATTATAATCTACATATTGTCCTGTAAAGAATACAGTACCTGTAGTAATATTACCTCCTGAACCTCCAACTTCAGTTACATTAAATTGAGGTATAATAACTTCAGGAAATAAGAAAGCATTATTTAATTGAGAAGGGTCAACTAAAGTCTTGTCAGGATTAAGAGCAAAAGGTAATTTAGTTATATTAAGAACTTTAACAGGATTATAATTATCTGTAAATACAATCTCTGTATGTCCATAAATATTATAATGATGCCTTCCACTTATAGGATAATCTATACTGAAGTTAAAACCATCATCCCTTACAATAACCGTATAAAAACCTTTTTTATCTATTTTACCTATTTCAGAAGTAGTAGTTACAGAAAATATAATTACTTCATCGTCATATAATGTAATAAAACCAATTGGGGTAGCCCCTTGAGTATAATTATAAGCATATAAATTGAAACCATCTTCATTCTTAATAGCTTTTTTATCCTTGGTTATTACAATATTTCTGGTATTAATGCTCCACATTCCTTCTGATGCATTAGCCTTATCTAGGCTATCATCATACATACCTTTTAACTCCATAGCATTCAGGTTAGTTGTTAGCTAGTTTATTTCTATCCACATAGGTAGGTAGGATTATTGTTCCCTCTCCTAATGTAGTATCATCGGTATACTCAAGACCTCTACCAAAGTTTTCCATAAATAGACCATCTTCAAATAATCTAATCCAGCAATTACCAAAAGCCACATGTTCATCACGAGAAGGCATTTTCATATTATTACAAGCTCTTGCAGAATGTTCTTGCCATTTAGTATCACAATCTTTATAATTGAATACTTTATGTTCATAACCACTAGCAAGCATACTCATCATTATATACCATTCAACTGCTCTTTGATAATCAAAGTCATTGTATATGAGAGGAAGTCCTCTTTCATCTACTGGAATAGCTTTATATACGCAATTAATTTCACCTTCATTAAAAGGACAAACGAGGTAGCCAGGATTCATCCAATAACCACCTCCTTCATTTCTTTGTTCTGCAGGAATACCTTTAGCTACAGGAATACGAGAACCACAATGACTAAATCCAATATGGTCAATCATATCTTTTGGAAGTATAGCTCGTCTATTAACTACTTTTAGAGGTACACTTTTTGTTTCCATTGGAAGAGCAGTACCAATACCTTGTATAGCTTCACCTATAAAACGTATTGCATCATTCATCCAAGACTTATCTTTCGGTTTGAATCTTCTTTGAACATTCAATAGAACGGTCATTGAACTTATTATATTTGACATTACAGTTCCTTTAAAAATTTAAATTCACAATCTCTATAATTGATACTAGCTTTCTCATTCCTTTTTACATAATGAGCAAGTTTACGAGATATACCTATAGGTCCATCAGTAACAGCTAGTTGCCAACCCGTCTTATTCTTAATACCACCTCCATGTGCTTTAGACCAATTCCATCTACAAACAAGAGTGTTAGTATGATACGCAGTTTCATTTATACCGGCAGATTTATTCTTTCTTGTAGTACCAAAGTCAATAGCTAATCCACGAACTTTATCTTCTGCATCTATAAAAACTGCCTTTTCATATTTTACTACTTCAAGTATTCCTATATCAGTACCGAAATGATATTGTCCTCCTTTAAGACATTCATCTACTGCTTCTTTATGAGTCTCAGTAACGATTGTTTTAAATAGATTATAGTTTTTTTCTTTAGCTATAAGACTATTAGGATAAGCTTTGATGTATGTTTTATACATCATCTTAGTAGTTATCCTTTTAGTATGTAAGAATTTAGATGCCTTAGTTGCCATTACAGTTTGATTTCGTCGTTTTCAGCAAGTTTTTCTATTCCATGAAGTTTGAGCATTTCTGTTACTATATCCTTTATCATGTCTTTAGGAGTATAGGCATTTTCTAGTATTGAGCAATTTGCATTATCATTATTACAAAATTCCGCAGCTTCTCTAGGATTAATAAACATAGTCCGAATATTAATGGTATTCTTACCGTTAACAACGTATATGAAGCCGTTCTTTCGGAAGTAGGTAGGGTATAGTGCAGGGAACGGCTCGTATGCAGCGTTCTCATTTTCAAATTCAGTAGTAGGTTGATAGTCAGGTGAACCATCAGCAGCTCCTATATACATAAATTGATTGAGATACTTAGTGTCAATAGGAGTAGGAATAGGACATTCCGTTCTCTTCATTTGACAATCCTTTGGCATAGCACATTCACCTTTAGGTACTTCAACAAGTTTAATGCAACCTAAATCCTGAATACTTTCAGGTCTATAAAGCATATTCTTATTAAAGTCATTACGTAGATAAGTAGCCCGTATATCCCATAAGGTATCTCGTAATTCCCTTATGTAACCTAAATCATTTCTTCGATCAAGGATTTCAGCTACCTTATAAGTTATTGCATCTATTTGATTCATAGTTGTGTTCCTATATAAAAACCAAGTATAGTACTAGTAATAGCAAAAACTCTCCAACGAATTCTAGCAGTTTTAAGCTTTTTATTTTCATTAACAAGAGTTCCATTTTCAATCAGTTGTCCTTTATAGATTTCATCATAGAGTTGTACAGTTTCATGTTCAACTGCAAAGGCGTATTTAAGTGCATCTCTTTCTCTATAAGAATCATATAAGGCTATCTTACATTCATCGAAACCTATCAAACCTTTCGCTATCTCCTTTTTTTGTGAACGGTTCATACTTATAATTTGTGAGTATGCTGTCAAGTTGAGCATTAGTAGCATTGTGAGTAACATTATAAACTTTCTCATTGATAGTTCTATAAACAGTTTCTTTAGTTGGATGCTTTTCAATACGCTTAGTAAGACTATCAACCACAGGTATAAGAGCATCTTTCTCTTTTCTAGCTCTAGTAATGGTTGTCATACTTACAGTGGGTTTGGGTTTAATCTTTAGCATGTGAGCTAGAAAAGGAAGAGATTCTTCTATGAGTAATCCTCCCGATACTGTTAAGATTAATGTTAGTACTTTACTTCTTAGCATTTCTCTTATTATAAATGCGACTGGATGCATATCTATCATAACTAATAAGGTAAACCAAATACATAATTATAACATCTATTATCAAACATACTACAACTGTATGTCATTCTTTCTGCATTATAAGGAACATCATAATTAAATACATTATCATAATCTTCATCTTCTTCATCTTTACTATTTGTAATTATATAGTTAAAGAGTGCTTGATTAGGATTCTCAATTGGTTTAGTTAGTTGCTTCCTCATATATGTAGTTACTTATAGAGTTTGTTTCATTATATTCAATATAAAATTATACGGATAATATACAAATAAGTACGACTTAATTTTTAATAAAAAGAGTAGCTATGCTAGGCATAACTACTCTATTCATCGGAGAATTAAAGATACTCGCTCCCTACTTCAACTATCATTTTAAAAGGCATTTCAGCACCATCAGACTCTACCAAAATAGTATACTTACCGGCAGGGAGATCAGTAAATATACCTTCTGCATTAGTTGCTGCTGTTTCAACAATTGTAAAGGTTGGCACACCAAGTATGTCAACTGGAGATACTGTTATAGTACCATCATCATTTGATTCATAACTAGAAGCAGGAGGCATACTACTACCTTCTGGAGGAGCAAGAGGAACTAGTGTAAATGTACAATTAGTACTTACTGTATCTGCTGTAATAGGCGGATAGAAAGTATCATCTTCATTTGAAAAACATTGCACTCCTTTAAGAAGCATTAATAAACCATTAACACTTAGTTGATCTCGTTTCTCTCCAACTTTATTAGCAGGTGAATTATATAAATCTTCAGTGCTAATCTGTGAAGTTAATATAAGTTGTTGTTCAATATCTTGATTAAGAATATTACCTGCATCATCTTTAAAATGTTTGAGATAGAAGATAATAACTTCTTGTCTAGTCTTAGAAGTCTTTACACCTTCAATAAGATATTCTCTTTGAACACCTTCTTCTGCAAATTTAATATAAGCATGATTCTTTGCATCACCTGATGAAACATCTATGCTAAGTCCTCTATAAGGAAAAGTGTGATTTACTACAGCCATGATTTTATTTTTATACGATTACAGTATTAGTTATTACACCTGCATTATCAATACTTGACTGCCAAACTCTACCATCAGGAGAAGTTAGCGAAACAACTTTATTAGTTAATGCAGGTAATGTTTTACCAGTAATAGGTGTATTAATAACTACATTAGTTAATGTACCGGAATTGACGTTAGTTAATGGAGAATTTATTACACAACTACTTACAACTACTGGTGTAGTTGAACTTCCGAAATTATCAAGTTTCGAGTTAAATATACTATTAATAGTATAACTACCTAAATATACTTCTTTTGTATCTTGAGCAACAAATGTATTACCACTACAAAAATCACCAAAATACATACCATTCATATATGATTTAGCGTATGGATATGAATTGAGAGGAAGATAACCACCTAAGAATTTATTACCTGCAAATAATCCACCAGTAACAAGACTTTCAACACAACAAATATCATTAGATTCAACCTTTAGTCCAAATATACAATTTGTCAGATTGGAAGCTAGTTTATTTAATCCCGTTAAGAACCCAAAGAAACATCCAGTAACGGAAGTTTCTGTAATATTATTCATAAAGGTTTCAGCACAAAAGTGATTACTAAAATTTGCACCAAGTTGATTATTAGTAACAGAGCCATACATAAATACACCATTACTACCATTTCCAATAATATTACCTTGACAGTTATCAGATTTCCAAAAAGTCCATTTACTACAACCATATCCAATAGTGTTGTTTTTAACATTAACACCATCACCTGATGGGATGAAAACTATATCTGAAGCAGTACTACCACCAAGTATTCTATTGTTTGTACCTTTAAATAAATCATATTTACTACCACTTGCTACATCTTTATAAGTAGTATTAAATATTAAGTAATCTTTATAATCAGCAGTATTTACTGAAAAGTTAGTAGTTGGTGCAGGTGTTGCTAAAAACTTCCAAAGTCCATCATGAGAATATATATTATCAGTTTGAAAGACTTGCATAAAAGACCATCCAGCACTACCAAGAGCACCAGTATTTAAACCTTTCTTAGTAGAAATATAATAGTTTCCTCCACTATGTGCAACAGACCCAACAGTATAACCTGTAGTAGCAACTTGTGAATCCCAAAGAGGAACAACTAATCTATAACGTCTGAATACAACGTTTCTAAAATCGAACCCTTCAACCTCATTACCAAGAATCGTATCTTTCCTATAAGTAATCCATCCAGGTCTAGGTGTAGTTCCATCTTCACATAAAACATTTGTTATATCATACTTAATAATATCATTAGGATAAAGTGATGAAATAACAAAAGTATCAAATGTAGTATATGTAAGGGCTTTAAGAGTTAAAGTCTCCATTGGACCTTCATGTATTTCAGTAGTTCCAGCAATTCTATGCTTAGTTTGATAATCAGATATTTGATATATACCTCCTGCTACAAGACTCCCTGTATCTTTTAAAGATTTAATAGCAGAATAATTCGATATAATATAGGGAGTTTGCTCTGTATTTGTCATAATATTAAGTTATTAAAGTGTTTGTTATAGTACCTGTAGTATTTTGTGTATTTGATGCCCAAAGGTTTCCATCAGGTGAAGCAGTAATTGTATTATTTGTTTGTATAGATAAAATAGTCTTATTTGTAATAGCACAATTACAAACAACTCTAGCAAGAAGAACACCAGTACTTGTAAATTGTAATCCTACAACTGGTTGATTAAATACACATTCAGTTAATAATAATGGAACTGAAACAGTACCTCCACCAAAGACACCCATAAATGTATTCTTATTAGTATTTATAGCAAAACTAGTACCTGCTGTTACTGTTCCATAAAACTTATTATATTGAAAACCATCTAGTATAGTTATACCTTTAAAGAGTCCACTTTCAATAAGATTATATTGAAACGTATTTCCAACGACACAATTAATAAAACTTCTAGTTAAATTAAATTTAAAATCATTTCCAACAGTTGTATTTCTAAAACTATTATCAGCATTACCACCACCATATATTACATTGTGTTGAAAGTTATCTCCTAGATTATTACTATTCATAAATTGAAAAGTATTATCACTACAAGCCTTATTAATAGAATTAGTATAAAAATGTCCTTGAATAGAATTTCTAGCAAAATCAAATCCAAAGAAATTATTAGATAAGTATGAACCTGCCATTACAGTATTATACTGAAATTGACTATTAAAAACATTATTACTAAAACCAGCTGCAACTTTATTTTGAGCCATAGCTCCTAATGATTGATAATCAGAATAAATAGAAAGATTAGCATTAAAAGCAGCATCAAAGTCATTATTATTAACTGACCCTTGAAGTATATTATTGGTACATCCAAGACCAAATGTATTATTATTATTCCCCCATCCTAAAATAGTAAAATCAGAACAACCATCATCAAAATGATTATTAAAAACAGATTCATTATTATCAGGTACTTGATTCCAATTTACTAAAGAATTAATAAAAATAATATTATTATAAGTAGAATGAGTACCTATTTTAATATTTTTTATCAATCCTTTGTCTCCTATAGTTGAAGTATTAAAAGTATAATAGTCTACAAAATCATTAGCAATAGTAGGACAAGTTCCACTAGCTATTGTAACTTGTGTAGGTAAAGTACCAAGATAGTTATTTTTACTAGCTACAACTATTTTTTCCCACCAAATACTATTTATATTTGCTCCGCCATTCCAACCTGTATTACCAAGCCACGGTGCACTAATTGGATCATTATTTCTATTAGCTGCTCTTTTAGAAATATATGTACTACCATCTGAACCTTTAACTATTGCACCTCTTCCATAATCTGTATTTATTGCCCATACAGGAGCATTTAGTTTCCATCGTCTGAATATAACCTTTCTCCAATCATAGTAAGCTTCTATATTTAAAATAGTATCTCTTCTATATACTATCTTACCTCTTCTTGGAGTTAAATTATCTTCACATAATATATCATTAAAATTATAATGAATTATATCTGTAGGAAATGAAGGGGAATAAGCTACAGGAGAAAAAGCAGAAGGAGTAATTGCTAATATAATTAATTCTTCAACCCCTTCATTTTTAATAGGTTTATTAGGATCCCATCCAAAAGGATTACCAACAGTAACTCCATTTACAGCAAGTGCAGCTGTACTTGGCTCTAACGTTGTATTAGGAATTATATGGATTGTTTGAAAGTCAGTTATTTTATAATAAGCTCCTGGTACAAGACTATTACTATTCTTTAGAGTAAGGATAGCAGAATGAAGTGCTGAAACAGATGAAGTTATTTCACTATACAATGCGTGTTTTATACCTGCCATGATTATATAAGTTTTTCAGGTGAAAAGTGTCCAGTATCATCAATAGCACTAGCCCAAAGAGAGCCATCAGGAGAAACCATATTAACTACTTTATTGTAGCCATCATAAGTTCCATTTAGAGTTACATTTCTTACTCCAACAGTAAATTTAATATCAGTTAGAACTCCCCAAAAATTAGATTTATAAAGTTGAACTGCATCTAAACGTCCAATTCCTGCTCCAAACTTGCAACCTTCAATTTCATTAGTACATACAAAATTTGAAGCACCACTATTGAAATGACTATTGTAAACAAATCTACCAAAAAAGCAATATGAAAATGAACCTACATTATTCATAAATTCACTCATTGCTACTACCTTTTGGAAGTGATATAATAAGCAACAATTATAAACAGGTCCAAAAAATTGACTTGAAATTATAGCATATCTAAATAGATTATCATAGCAAGCAGCATGGAAAGTAGAATCTTCCAAAGCAAAACTAAAAGTCATGTTTTTACAATTCGCAGCAAATCGTACATTTTTACAGTAAAATCCAAAAGCAGTATTTCCAATACAGATAACAATATTATTGTATAGATTAGGATCGGTTACACATTTGCCAATTGAAATATTATTTAAAACTCCTTGTGAAAGTATTAAACTATGCGACCTACCATCTGCTCCAATTGCTCTGCTAATTGCAAGAAAATCGCCAAAACTTGAAGAATCAACTGGTACGGCATAACCGGCAATTTTAAAATTGGTTGGTGTTGTAGCAACCCAATCCGTAAGAATTCCATAACCTGAGAACCCAGTTCTATCATATAAAGTAAGCCATCTTTTTACATCGCTTCCTAATGGTATTCCAACCGTACCATTCTGCTGACAAATGTAAATTGTATTTACATCTGCTACAATATCATTAGCATTATAAGTAGTAGCTGCATTATAAATTTGAGGATTAATTTTCCATCTTCTGAATCTATGATTCATCCAATCGAAATAGGCTTCGATATTATAAGTAGTATTTTTCCTATAAGTTATCTGACCCTTCCTTGCTGTTACTCCATCTTCACAAAGATTCTTAGTAAAATCATATAAGATTTGATCAGTAGGATTATTAAGAGAAGTTACACTTCCTCCAAAAGTATTATTACTTAAAGCTATTAAAGTTAATGGTTCTACTCCTTCTGATAAAGTATTAGTCCAATTTGTTTTAATTTCATATACTGTACCTTGTACACATAAAGCAGAAGTATTAGGTATAATATGAATAGTTTGGAAATCAGTTATAGTATAATAAGCTCCAGGAACTAGACTATTAGAACTCTTTAATGCAGCAATAGCAGTATATGTACCGGAAACAGGAGGAGTTGCCTCAGTTAGCAGTGCTTGTTTTATCTTTGTCATAGCTATACAATTTTTTCAGCGGTTACGTGTCCTGTATCGTCTGTTCCATGTGCCCATAAAGAACCATCAGGTGATATAGCAGATATTACCTCATTAGTTAATGATATAGGAAAAGTCTTAGAAGTAATAGATACAAGACTTATAATACCATTAAGAACTACTCCTGTATTAGCTACCTGCATTCCTGATACTGGCTTATTAAATACACAATTATTAAGATTAAGTGGTATTGCTAAAGTACCTCCTCCAAAATCATTATTAAAAGTGTTTTTGCTGCTGTTTATTGCAAAGGTAGTTCCGGCTGCAAATACCCCTTTAATTGAATTGAACTGAAATCCATCAGGTAAATTCATATTAGTTTGCATTCCATCAATTACATTTTGCTGAACGTTATTTCCAATTACAGAATTCCCTAATGCAGTTCCATTTAAATTAGTTGCTGTATTATGCCTATAAGCATTACCTATAATTATATTACTTATTCTTGCACTGAATCTATTATATTCACAAGTATTGCCACATTGAAGTTGATATGTTTCTTCTGTTTTATTGCTTTTCCACCCATAACCAAAATTGCATTGATAACTTGAACCTCGCATTTCATTAGCAGAAGTTTGTACTTCAAATGAATTTTGAAAAATAAGTCCTTCAAATTCATTATATTGAGTTTCAGGATTAAAAATATTATAAGTACAACTTGAAGCAAAGAAATTTCTATTTACAGGGGCATAACCACCCGACCTAACTAATACAAAATGATTATAAGAAAAATTATTATCACAAAGATTAAAATTAAATCCACCTTGAATTATATTACTTGTACATAATTGCCCAAAGCTATTTCCAAAAACATTCCCATTGGTGAAAGTCATATTGGTACAATTCAAATCAAATGTATTATCGTGAAATGAATTACCATCACCGGCTGAATTTGCAGGACTTGTTCCATTAACAGAACTATCTATAAAGATTATATTATTATATGTTGAAGCTAAACCTATTGAAATATTCCGCATTGCTCCCCCACCACTTCCGGCTATACTTGTGGTGAAAGTATAAGAATCTTGAAAATCAGTTGCTAATGCAGGAATAGTTGCAAAGCCTAAAGGAAAGGATACTGGACTTGTACTTAAATAAAAAGTACGACTTGGTACTAATACTTTAAGCCAATTTGCATCTGTTTTAACTGCCCATTCTGAAGGTGCTGGATTTCCTGGTGTTGTATATGCTGCTAAATTAGGGTCATTTCCTACATTTGAATTACTACCAAATTTCTTTGAAACATAGACACCACCATCAGAAGCTAAAACTGCTGCACCTCTTGAATAAGGAGTACCTGCTACCCATGCAGCAGGATTAACTTTCCAACGTCTAAACTTAACGTTTCTAAAATCATAATAAGTTTCAAGATTTTTTGCAGTATCTTTTCTATAAGTTATTTTACCTTTTCTTGGAGTAATACCATCCTCACATAAAACATTCATTACATCATAATAGATAACATCTTGAGGATATAATGCAGATTGAGCAACACTAGATAATGCATTTATATTAATAGCTTGCATAACAAGTGGTTCTTCAGGACCTGTATTAATAGCTGCTATACTAGGTGCTACATTAGTATAAGGAATCATATGAACTGTCCGATAATCAGTAATTCTATAGAAACTACTTATAGTTAACGTACCTGCATTTATTTTAGCCAAAATATCAGCATGAGTAACATCTGTAATATGGTCAATTCCTTCAGTTAATACTTCAAATTTATAAAGACCATCAGTAGAATCATAATAAAAGTTAATAGAAGGAGAGTCTCCAAATGAGTTCATCACAAGGGGAACAAGACTATCTACATCAACTAATGAAACATAATCAGTATCTATCCATGCTAAACCTGCTCCAACCTTTATGCCTTTTACAAGTTCTGTACCTTTTACATTATGCGTAGCAATGCCCAACTCTCCACTAATGAGAGTTGGGTTTTCATTATTCCAATTAGTTTCATTATCTTTCCGACATGCTAGTTTTACTTTATATGTAGCCATAATTACACCTCTCCAAAATATGTTTTATCTGCTCCACCGCCACCAAGTATATCGCCTGTTTTTAAAGGAGTTCCATTTCCATCACCACCAGGAGGAATAGCCCATTCACCTTTCTGATTTAGATAATAATTATCATCTCCATTAACTGGATCAGAAGCAGGTCTTAATAATAGTTCTTGTGCAACTCTTTTAGAAGTAAAAGCTTCTGTACCATTATTATCAACTACAGGACCATCAGCAGCAGTTTGTAAATCTGCAAGGTCATTATAGTATTTACGATAACTGGTATCCATTATAGTACCCCAAATGGAATCTCCACTCATAGGAGAACCATATATCATAATATAACTATCAGTATTTTGAACGTGGCTATGAGGGTCTGCTGCATAAGGATATATGCGTAACCATTGAGTACCATCCCAAATAAAAGATGCAGAGTAAGCAGGTACGTTAGCTGTAACTTCAGCAGGAGTACGAGCATCAGTTACGTTAACAAAATCATTAGGTTGAACAGTTATTTTATATATAATTTCATTGCTATGCGCAAGTGTATTAACAGTAGTTTTCATACTGGTATCATTTGTAATACTCTCTACAAAATAATACTCAGTACTACCAAATCTAAACTCTTCTCCAATTGCAAGGGAAGTAGTCCAATTAGTACCTACCCCATTAACTGTCTTATTACCGGCTTGGGTAGTAGCTGTACCCGGAAGTGCAGTTGTTTCTAAAGCAGTTCTAGCAGCTAAATTAGGAACAGTTTTAGGATTATTTAATGTAACTGCAGCACCAGAACCTACCTCTTTCCATTGGTCAGCAGTAGTTCCAGGAAGCATTGCAAGAGAATAATATTTCCCGCATACAGTATCATCATCTTCTAATTCTACAAAGCAAATCATACCTTTAACTCTACGAGTAGTAAAGATACCATCATAATTAGAATTATAAAGTTGAGAACGATATTTAACTCTATGTAGACCTCCTTTAATCTCCTTATCAATTGCAATAGGTAAATCGGCAGCGTAATTCTGAATAAGAAGTGTTTGTGTCCAACTAACATTACCAGGAGCATCTGGTCTAGGTTGATTGGCAATATAATCTGTATATGAACCTGTATATGGCATAACTATATCTTATATCATTTTAACTGATAATGTTCCTGTAATTGGTTGAGCAACCAAATATAAAGTATATGGAATAGCTTTTGCACCAGTTGCAGTACCATTACTATACATGAAATTACGTGGTGTACTAAACGTCATAGGATTAGAAGGGTCAGATGCAGCATTATACACAATAGGTAATCCTGCACCTGAAGGAACAGCTATACAAATATTAAAGAATCCTCCATGTCCAGCAGCAGCCGGAGGAGCAGGTACAATACTAGTAAGAGCTGTTGTATTCCAAGTTATAGTATTACCTCCGTTAAATATTTTGCTACCACTACCATCAGCCATATTATTATATCTAACCCCAGCCATATCTCCAGATGAACCTAGGCTTCTTAATATACTAGATAGTTGAGCATCAGTATAAGTACCAGGATTAAGAAGTTCATCATTTGATTTCCATAAGAAAGCATTAGAACGTATTCTAAATCTTACATAGGCACTTGCTTGATATACACTATTAACATTAGTAGGATCTTTCTTACCTCTAACAAATGCAGTAAATACGTTTTCTGTACCAGTTGTATCACGGTTAGCTTTAATAGGAGCATTATGAACTTGATATGCGGTATTACTAGTCTGGTCTGTCAATGCATATTTAGTAGCAGTACCTCCTATAATTTGAAGAGGAGTAACAGGAGCAAAAGGAGTAGAAACGTAGTATACCTTTTTATCTACTCCTGATACTTTTTCAGGAAATAGAGTTGGAGTATTATAAACATAAAAATCAAAAGGATAAGTACCAGCTTGTCCAACAGGAGCATAGTTATTAAAAGTATCTCCTACTTCTGCATCCCATATAATACTAGCAGGCATTCCTACAGATGGTGGTGAATAAGGATATAGAACATATTCCCAAGCTTCAGTCTCAGTTTGGAAATTATGTTGTGCATTATAGGGAGGTCCACTTTTACCTTCATCAAGATTTCTACCGTAATTAGTTACAATAGGTTGAAAGGCTGTAAAATGAAATGGTGTAGAATTCCATGTTTTATCCATTCCTACCTTACCGCCAATTACAACACCATTGTCTATAGCAAAACCCATCTCTCCAAGTTTAAGAGTAGGGTTCATACTAGTCCAATTACTACTTGTATCAGTACGTAAAAGAATTCGTGTTTTATATTGTGTAGGCATAATTTTATCTTAATTAATATTGATATGGAGGATAAAAATCAGTTACATTAGCAGACCCACCTCCTATAATTTCTATATCGGTAGCTTGAATATTATCTATCTGTAATTGCAAATCATCTAACGCAGCTTGCAATCCTATAATCTGAGAGATACTATGTGTATGGTCTGTACCCGTATTTATAGTTGTGTAGTTAGTAAATGATACTGGAACTACTTCATTCAACATTGTAATAGTACTAATCCAATTAATCATGGCTTCCGTTTCAGCCATAGTATAATTAAAAAGAGGATTAGTAAAAACAGCATAATATATAGTTAGAAACCTGTAAGTACATTGATGAACTTTGGCACATTCATAGTCATCATTAAGTTCAGCTTTAGCTTGTTCAAGAGCCACTTCAAGCATCTTAGTTTGAAGTTGCGCCTGAAATAAATCTACTTGAGCAATTGTTAGCATGAGCAGGAATTAACAAGGTTTTCAGATGATTCGATAATAGTTTGTGCTCCTGAGTAATTACCTGCTGCAACAGCAAGTTCAACACTTTCGTATTTATCTCTTAGGCAACGTAGTTCTTCAATTTGTGGATTAGCACATATATTACAACTCTTAGTAATCTCAGCAGAGAGATTCAGAAATGCATATACAAGGTTATTATAAAATACAAACTCTTTAAAACCATAAAAGGTTTGAGCATAAGGAGGAAAATAAGGCATCATTAATTCATCATAAACATCTTCGATATTTGTGATATCAAGTATTTCCCAATTATTATAATCAATATCAGGAGTAGTATAAGTTCCATTAAATAGTATTTCATTTACAGCACGATAAAACGTACCATTATAATATACAAGAGTTCCAGCAGTTATAGGATGTTGATTATATTCAGCTCCATTAGGACCACTAACAGCAGTAGTCCAAGTAGGTATCATAAGCAATTCGGCTTTATAATAATTATCAGCCATAGGGTCAAATACCCAGTCATTAGTAGTAAGAGCATTAGGAGTATTTACAATTAAAGGAGAATCTCCTGTAGTTCTTTTGGCATTAACATACATAAGAGCAGCATAATCGCTTCTCACGTGTGGAGGATAAACCGTTGCATTATGTAAGGTTACAGATGTTTCGGCAATTGCACAGGTTATTATTACGTCCATTTTCGTATCGAATTAAATGGTAAAAATATAGGGAGACATTTCTATCTCCCTATATGTTATGAACACCAGTAAATATTAATGTTTGTGTGCATCTCTATGTGCAGCTTTTTCCCGTTCTTCTCTTTCTTTTTGTTCTTGTTTTTCTCTTGGGGTTTGTTCAGCAGGAAGTTGTTCAGCATGTCCTCTTTCTCTTTGAGGTTGTTCCGCAGGAAGTTGTGAAGCTTTTTCTCTTTCTTTCTCTTCTTTCTCTACTTCTTTAGCTTCTTTTTCAAATCTTTTTCTTTCTGCATCTGCTTCTTTTCCTTCTAATAAAGGAGTTCCTTCTTCATCTTCTTCAAAGAGACCAGCAACAGTAATCATAGCAGCACCAAATAATGCATCAAGACCTGCTATCATTCCTGCACTAAAAGAAGGTACAGCTAAATATAGACGTAAGAAACGAGAAGCTCTAGCATCTACAGGAGCACCTTGACGTTGAACATTACGTTCCCAAGTAATATGATATACTACGAAACCGCTAGGAGTAGAAGTAGCAGCATCAATATCAACTTGAGTATAAGGAAGAATATCTCCTAGTTGACCATCACCTCTGCGAGTATTACCTTGATAGCCTGCACATTCAAGTTCTAACTCTCTCATACTGGCAACAGTATTATCTACACTAATCGGTTTAGTAGTTATAGCTTTAGCACAACCTTCGCAAACAGTTCCATCTGTACCATGAGCATCAAAAGCAAGACCTTTTTTTCTATGAGTTAGAACTAAAGTTTCACCAGTACCAACAGCATCAACTAGACGGTCAGAGTCAGCCATAATCTTAGCCGCTAATGCTGTAGCTACAACAGTACCGGAAGAACCAATTGCAGGTTTTACTTCATACGTTCTTACTTTCCAATCAGTCATAATGTTTGGAGCAGTATCTACAATAGTAACTCCTGCAGTAGCACCTGCAACGGTATTAACACCACCAACAAGGTTATTACCAGTACTACCTAAAGTAATTACTTTAGCTGCACCTGCAACAGCAACATATTTTTTAACCGTAAAATTTCTACGATCAATTTCATCTGAAATAGTAGCTCCTTCTTTGGTATCATCCGTATCATTAGGGTTACTATCTTTCGGATTACCTCTTGCTATTACAAATTTATCAACTGTCAATAATGCAGTATTATCAGGAAGTGGAATTAGTAAACCTGTAGTTTTACTTATTCCATAAGCACCAGGAAGTGCTGTTCCTAACATCTCAGGAGAAGTTGCACCACCTATAGTATCCGGAACTGCATTTGTTCCGAGAAGTTTAGCAGTTGCATTGGCTTTAAAACCTATGAATTGTTTCATATCTTTATTTTACTTTAAGTTATTGATTATTTAATTGATTATGTTGCATATCAGTTTGCCAAGTAGGGTCTTGAATCATACCTTTAAGATGTACGATTAATTGCTCTACAACTAATTGAGTAGAAGTGTCAGGCAAATCGACATTAACTGCTCTAGCTTTTGAAGCTTGAATAGGTTCTCTAATATAATCAATAACTAGGTTCTTTACTTTAAACGTAGTATCTTCATATACATATAACCTACCATTACCAAGAGTAGATATTGGAAATTCCCAAGTAGTTCCTTCAAATGGATGATTCAGAACGTAGTTTAAATTATTATCGTTAGTTAGTCTATTAGGACGTCTAGAAAACTTATCCTCAGAACTATTACGATAAACTTTATTTGTAACTATTTTCCGAACAACACTTACAGTTGTAGATGTTCCTACACCTGCATTATCAAGAACTGTAATAGTGTAACTAAAATTAAGAGGTTCAGTACTTACAAGTATAAAATTTTGAGGATAATATTTCCCATCATAATTTTCCCAATAAGTATCATTAGTAACGTCAAGTATTAGATTAACGACTTGATACTTAGTTTCAGGGTCAGTTATTCCATTAGGCAAATAATCAGTTAATTTAAAGAATACATCTCCTTCTATTTTTAGCTCTAATTCACTAAACGTTTGGTAGTCAGCTAAAAAAGAGAAAGAGTAGGTATAAACCTTAGCATCAACTTGATTCTTTACTATACCTTTTCTATTACATGCAATCTCAGATACATCTTCAATTAAATGTCTATAGTCAGGTGGAAATATACCATAAGAAAGATTCGCACCTCCTACATAAGAAGGTATTGAAACTCCTTTAACTTGTAGTGTACTTAAACTATCTAACAGTCTTTGGTTCTGCTGAAAATCTGTGGGAGTGGCAGGTAAGCGACCTCTCAACTTACCCACCACATTATCCACAAACTTCCTTACATAATAGTTAAGATGAAAGTCAATCTCTTCATCAAGCAGATTACCATTTGCATGACTATCTAGTTTTTGTACATCTTGGCGAACCTTGATATGAATTTCATCTATAGTCATAACTATTATTGTTTATTTCTTTTAGTAAGTTCAGCAAGCATGATTTGATAGTCTTTAGTATTCTTTGCATCTTTCAACCAAAGAACAGCACTTCTCTCATCATTACCAATTGTAACACTAGCAGCAGCATTATCGTAAATATAAGAAGTATCTACAACAAGAATGATTTTAGCATTAACAAATTTATTTAGTGTAGCTTTGATCTCAATATCTTTATCACCCACTGCCTCTACAAACTTTTTGAAAGCTGTAATTTGCTCTGCATAATCTTTAATATCGGTAGCAATAGCTAGACTACGTAATTTAGCTTTCTGTTCAACCTTAGATAATACATCAGGATTAATACCATGAACAAGTAGAATAGATTCCCAGTTAGTAGTAATATCAGCAATATCAAGATATGCGCCATACGCTTTATCTCTCCAATCGCCAACTTCTATTTCTGCTTTCTGAGCAAGTTCTAAATCATGGATATAAAACTTAACTCTATTACCACCTGCTTTAGCATCTTCTAAAGTCATACCACATTGTTTGTAATCTTCGCTAATAGCGCGCTTCCAAATAACGTAATCTTTAGGTTTAACAGGAAATTCAATTACTTCTTTATTATTTGCATAAGTAATCTCTTTAGGAACAGTTGTTACATTAAGTCTAAGACCTCTACCTGCCGGTACTAGCTCACGAAGTTCGTGATAATAGTTATTTACTTTCTCATCAAATTCTACATGGTTAGCAGAAACTTGTACTAGAGAAGGTAATATAGCTGCTTTCTCAATCTCCGTAAGACCAGTAACAGGTAGTTCTGTATTTGAATATCCAGCAGATCCTAGATACTTAGTAGCATTATCGTTCATAAGCTTTAGAGCAGGATTACTGTCAATATGCTTAGAAGGTTTACGTTTAATGTAAACGATTTTTTCTTGTACTTTGGTACTCATGTTTTCTCTTTTATTTGTTTACTTAAACATTTATTAAGCTACTTCCAGTTCTAACACGAAGCAGTTAGTATTACGCATAATTTGAACGTTACGCATAGTCATATACTCATGTGAACTTCCGTGGAAATCGCTAGATACGAATTCAGGTTGACCTCCACCTTCTTGTGTACCAACACCGGCAACTTTTTGGAACAAGTTCTCCATGCCTTTGCGGATAACCATTTTGATGTTTGGTTCACCATTATACATAGTATCATCAATGAATACCATTTTACCGGATTCAGTAGTGAAACCATCTTTATAGTGGTCAGCAACTTCTGCACGAGGTCCATTATCAAACATATCAGATTTAACGAAGGTGAATCTATCACCATCAATAGTCCGATATTTTGTAAAGTACGCACCGTACTCCATATCCATTCCACTACCGGAAACCATTTTGTCAGTACCATCGTAGAAACGACCTGCACCCCAAAGTTCTTTCATAGCAGCATCAAAGTTTTCAGCAGCAATAGTACCACCAAATACTTTAATATCACGACCTCCAGAAGCTTGGTCATTATTGGCACGGAATACAGAACGAGAAATAGACTTTAACTTAGAACCAGTAAGTTTGCTATATGAATCCCAGTTAGGAATTTGTTCCCAAACACCTGAACCACGATTAATAACGTTACCGGAATGTCTATCTTTCAGGTAGATTTTACCATCAGCAGTCTTATTGTATTCACCTTCCCAAATACCTACTTCTTTCTCATAAGCCCACTCTTGCATGAATACCCACTTGCGGTAATCCATCCATAGAGTTTTAGCTTCAGTTCCAGCTTGAGTATAATTGAAACGAACTACCTTAGTTGGAATCTCACCTTCCCATTTATAAGTTTTACGGAAGGTGTTCATCATGTTCTTCTTTTTGTATGGAGTTACAAAAAGAGAACCATTCCCACGAGAACCGGCTTTTGAGTTGATAGAAACAATCCGAGAGATTTTCTTACCAACTTCTAAGTCAGATTGAGGAACGGTTTTAGCAACGTCTGTAGCATCAACTAAATTGAATGTACCTTTAAACATTCCATCAGCTGCATCTTCAACATCTCTACAATAAACTTTAGTAGTAGAGTTCAAGATATATTCATACGTAGGGATAAGTGGACCTTCAGTATAAATATCAAATGGAGTACCATTGATACCTATTTTAGCAGTCTGAGCACCTATGTAGTTATTTTTATAGATGGTTGTAGTACGAGTTGAAATGTTATCACTAACCGGATAATCATATTCATCTTCCGTAACATACTCAGTCTTAACCCGACCTAAAGCACCACCTTCAGTGATAGCACTCATAGGAAACTGGTTGTTTTGAGCAGCAGCCATATAAATGATATTCTGAGTAAGAGTTGCAGTACTACCTGCAAAGTGTTTCTCTAACTCATATTCATCATCATGCAGCTCTTTTGAGTATTGCATGTGATCGTTTAATAAGGTTATCTTTCCCATTTCTATTGTATTGATTTATTTGATTACTTATTTAATGAATATGTTAGACATACTCGGCTCTAATGTAAACCTCAAATGCGTAAGCACCTGTAGGAGCAGAAGCATCTAAAATAACTTGAACAGCATAATTAGATTCAAATGCTTTTAAAGTTATAGGCATATCGGTAAGTTCTACATCATACATAGCTTGGGTATTTAAACCTACTGCTATAAAATCCGTATTAATAGGTTGAACTATCTCTTGAAATATAATAGAAGAATTAACAAGAGCAGCAGAGATAATCTTTAAAGTACCGAAAGGAGTAGATGGTATAGAATCAGTAGCTATATTAGTAACCCACTTAGCACCTACAATCTTCATATCAGCGATAGGAACATAATAGGTACTAGAATTTTGTAACTCTGTAGTACCTATAACGTCTGTAGGTATTCCATTAGTATGTTTTACTACAATACTACCTAATCTAATTAATTTAACTGCATCATCTACAACAGTAGGATTATCAGGTATATCATTAATTAGAGTAATACATTCATCTAACTTGTTTAATATAGATACTACGTAGTCTCCATCCGGTTGGTTTCTCAGATTATATCTGTTTATCCTGCTAATCATGGCTTTTAATTAAGATAGTTAGTTCAAGTTCCTGGACTATCTAATCGTCTATCGCTAGTATCAACTATACGATTAGAACCTCCACTCATCTTACTAGTATCACCACCTTTATTCTTATTAAGAATTCCAGTAACAGTTCTAGTAGTTTCTCTTGCCATAACTAATCCAGAAATGTTTAGTTTTTTCCAAGCAAGATAACGATACAAATCTTTCTCTTCAGATGACATAGTAGCGAGTGCAATATCTACCTCACTCATACCAGGAAATTGAGGATTCTTTGCATCGTAATAATTAGCGTCAGCGAAGTTTTGACGTTCAGAAGCAGGTATAATTACATTACCTAACTTACCCGATTCAAGAACATTCTTCTCACGAGCCTGAACATCTTTAACAAAATTTTCATAGTTTATTCTAGCCTGTTGTGCATCATAAGCTTCTTGTTGTTCTTCTGCTTTTTGTCTTTCAACAGCAGTTACTTTAAGAATCTCTTTTGCATCTTCATACGCAGAGTTACTGTCTACAGCGTTCTGAGCATACTGTGAAGCCATCTTCTCAGGAATACCTCTACGCATGAAGTCTTTATAGAGAATATCTTTATGTCTAGCACTGTCGTTAGGGTCTAAAGTCTCAGGGTCAATAGAAGGTGCTCCTAACTTTGCAGCATAAAATTCTAATACATCTTTATTAGGATTTTGATTTTGCCACCGCATCAACTCAATTGCATGAGGATGTTTAGTTTCTAGTTCTTGATATTCTCTTTCAAGGGCTTGTTGAGAAAACTTCTCACCTACCTTAGTAGCAAATTTAGCAATACCTTCGATACTATCTTCAATAGGTTCATCAATTTCGATACCTACTTGGGCAGCAGCTTCTTGATACCACTCTGTTACTGGGGGTTCAGCAGGAGGAATAATCTCAGGATTAGGATTAATTGGATCAACAACAGGAGGTTGTACTGCAACCATAACTGGTTCTACAGGTGGCTCTACAGGGGGAGTCGGAGGAACTATAGGGTCAACCGTTGTAGTAGATGCAATAACCTGATTATGAGCATCAGGACTATCTAGGACATTACCACCTACCTGTTGCTGATTCAATTGTTTTCTCAGTTTAATAAACATAATTTTCTCTTAATTAGTTAGTTAAATATATAAAAATAATTTCTACTCCTTATAATAAAGCAATAGAAATAATTTCCATTATCTCTATTGCTCTACTTCTTATAGACTTAATTATTTATCGTACTTATTCTTATTTGCTTTAGCTGCTTTAAGTTTATTATCAGAATCATACTTCTTAACTTTTGCATTCAATTCATTCATACGTTCGTCAGAAGCAATCTTTTCTCTTTGTAAACTAGCTTTAGTTTGATCGGCAGCAGCCTTATTGTTTTCAGCTATAAAAGCAAGAGAGGCATCTTTAATCCCTTCTACGTCTATAGGAGCTTCAACACCGCTACCCATTGTATCCATACCACTAACTTTAATAAGTGCAACATCAATTTCTTTCTTAATCTCTTTCTCTTGCATCAACATTTTCACATCTTCTTGATGTTTAATCATATCCTGTTGTTGTTGTTGCATTTCTTGTTCATGCTGTTGAGTAGCTTGTTGCTGTTGTTGTGCAGCTTTCATTTCTGCTTCATCAAAAGACTTAGCAAGTTTCTTAACTTCACTCATGCTTTCCATATCTAGTAGTTGTGCAACCATAGAAGTTTTAACTCCTTGTTGACCACTATTCTGAATGATAGGCATTAGCATTTCTTTAAACATCTTAACCTTTTGGCGTTCTTTACCTGCTTTCTTAGCAACTACTCTAAACTCCATTTCAGTATAATCAGCACCTTCTACTTTAAGGAATTCCTCTTCACCATCCCCACGTTTAAAGATTGCCTGTTTGCCCTCCCTCCATGCGAACTTCGATAGGTCGAGAAATCCTTGAACCTCACGCTCTTCAAATTCTTCAAAACGTGCAAAATTTTCTTCACTAATCTCACTACTAGCTTGAACTGCATCTTGAGTAACATCTCTACCTGCACTACTACTAACTTGTCCTAATCGTTGTGGATTCATACCTACTAAATCCCAATAGAAGTTACGCCAAGTAATAAGTAATTCAAAGCCTTTAGTAACCATATCTATTTGCGAAGCTTGCAATACAGTATATTGGTTAAAGCTTCTATCAGCACCTTTTTGATTTCTGTCGATAAATGCTATACCGAACTCTTTCATAAAGTGCATAAAATCATCTCTATTAAAACCAGGTCTATTAGGTATAACCGAGATATCTATAAGTAAAACGTTATCGTTATTCTTAGCAAGTGTACGACCTACACGATAACGAATCTCATTAACTTCTTTCTGAAAATCTAATCCTAATTTAACGATAGACATATTCTCAGCAAAACGATCACTAAAAGCACGACCATTATAAGGAGACTTTGCAGCACCAGTGAAAGAGTAACGCTGATAAGGAATAGGTTGAGGGTCAGAAAAAACGTCTTTAGTAATCTGATAACATTCCCAATATTCATCTATCCACTCTTCTTTAATATCTATATCACCATGAGATTCATCAAATTCGTAATCTTCATCTACAAACATTACTTGAAGTTCTCCAAGTATATCTTGATATTGTAAAGTCTTACGAAGCATTTGACTTCTCCATACTACATGATATATAGTAGTATGATGACCCATTTCTTGTTGATTAACGCTACGGTTATCTATGAAGCCAGTATTATAATTATTATAACCTGTATGAGTATCTCCTGCAACAAACTTACCAGGACTAAAGCTAATACCGTATCTATCTTCTATTAGTTTTAAATCCTTCTCTTTTATCTCAGGAAACTTCTGTCTAATCTTCTCGATGGGGAATCGAGTAAGTCTCCTTACCTGCGCTTCAGTATCTTCTACAAAATCAATGTCAGGAGAACCAGCATACCAAAAGTCTACAGGAGCAACAGTCTCAGTTATAATAGTATCTTTCTCAACACACTTATAAGAGAACGCATAACCGGCTACTAACCAATCGAAGTACATCTTCATGCGCTTCTCTACAAGTTTACATTCCTCTACTATAATATTAAGTGCTCGTTGACCTATAATACTACGTTCATCTACATAAGAAATGTTAAACGCTTTAACCATTTCTTCAAGAGGTGGTTGTTCTTGGGAAGGAACACCAGTATCCATACCTTGAGCATTCATCATATTGATTGCAGCTTGTTCAAGATACTTATTAACCTTATCAAGAAGAGCAGCAGTTTTCTTATTGATTACATCAGCATTGATAGCTTGGACAATATAATCATTCTGTCGCATTCTCATTTCTCCCATGAACTTATTAACTATAGGAGTAATGATAGGAAAGTTACGTAACTTAGTAGCATTTCCTTTTTCAAGTATTCGACGCTGATCTTTATTAGCTTTAGATAAACCTAGTTCGTTAGTAAGATGAGCATAATCCCGTGTATTTATATAAGAACCATTAGCATAACGATATAGAGGAAGAACATCATCTTTAAAGTTAGCCAAGCCTATATAATACTTGGCACTATCTTTCATTATCTTAAAGTCCTTTGCTTCCTTCTTCTTTCTACTTACTGCTTGCTCAGGCAGCATTGTATAACTATTTGTATCCATATTAGTACATTAAGGTATGTCCACCTGTATAGTTGTCATATATATTCATTTCGTCGCTAGTAGCCCATTGACCATTTTCATATTCATCACCCCCAAAGAATCTTCGACGATTAAAGAAATCATCTTCACGTTCTTGTTCTCCAACAGCACGTTCAGTAAAGTCCATTTCTTTTTCATAGAACATTGCTATAATCATTTGTGAAACTCTATCAAAGTTACCTTTATAATTAAATGCAATAAGTTCTTCAATGGTGGCAGGGTCTCTAATCATGTGGAGATTAAGGATAGCTTTACCATCTTTATCATATCCACGCAATCTTCTTAACCAAGTATTAAGATAACCAGCACCTGCAACTTTACGACTTTCAGTCATGTGCATACCATAAGGTCTAGCAACAGGAGAGTCTTTTAAATCGTTATTATATTCAAGAGTAAATTGTGGTTCAAGTAAGTGAACCTTCTTCATTAATTTAGCATTACTCAGAACATCACCTCGGTCATTCTCGAATCCTATCTTAGCATTATAAAATTCAGCTAATTTAAACATTCGCCTATCATACTCTTCGGTTGATGCAGGGCGAGCATGATACTCGGCGACGATAATATCATCAGGAGAACTCCATTTGTTAACCCGTTTATAAACGGCACATGAACCTAATGATTGACCACCACTCTGAGCAAAAGGGTCATTCGCAATATAATATAAATCATCGGGTACAGAACCACCTCTTTTAAATGGTGGTTCATACATCATTATACAACCTTCACCTGCATCCTTAGGAGTAGGGAACTTTATAATAG
>Ga0193738_1000346_pt1 | contig 27018 bp, 17 predicted proteins | sample L2a1metaG_FD_144927 | JGI IMG/M metagenome (GOLD analysis project Ga0193738, IMG submission 144927) | Soil microbial communities from a riparian zone of the East river system, Colorado, United States - L2a1 | ecosystem: Environmental > Terrestrial > Soil > Riparian zone | place: USA: East River... | reverse complement strand
TCATGAGGCATCAAAACTTAATTGCCGGGTTTCAACCCGGGATACAGTGGCAGAATGGTTGGCGCGCCATGACAAATGATGTTGGATGCACTATTGATCTCATGGCGCGCAATCGTGCCGCACTATTTCGGGTCAAATCCTCGAACAATAACGCGACATTATAAATCATAGCGCAAGCTCAATACAAGCAGATTGGTTCCAACCCCGAAGGCGGTGAAGTTCAATTGCCCCGGGCTTAAGCCAGGCTTAAGCCCGGGGTACAATGGATGTCGGATTGTGCCGCGCCATGACGAATGATCTTGGATGCAGAAATGATATTATGGCGCGCAATTGTGCCGCACTCTCTCGGGTCAAATCGTCGAACGGTAACGCGAAACCGATTATTCACGCTACTCGCTTTTTAGCACACCAGCCGGATTCGTCTTAGCAACATTCCATGTTTGCGATCCGATTAAGATTAGTGCAAGGCCTATCACCACCGACGCCCCTAAGCCAATCTCAACGATACCAATAGGCGCCCGGTACGGCAGCCTGCTAAAGATAATTTTGTCCATGATAAAATACCCGGCAGGAATTGCAATCCCTGTGGAAATGATCAGCAACCAAATGAATCCCTTGCTCATCAGCGTAATCAGGTTGGCAATCGAAGCGCCAAGCACCTTCCGAATGCTGATCTCCTTTATTCGCGTCTCGGTAATAAACACAACCATTCCCAGTAAGCCCAGGGATGCTATGATGATTGCAAGGAACGCCAGAAAAGCCACGATCTTAACTATCCACGAAAGTTTCTCGTATGCGTTTTCAATTTGTTCGCTATAGAATTTTGCCACTATTGGATGAACTGAGTCTGCTTTTTTCCACGCTGCTTCAACCTTGTTCATCGCGGTGACAATATCATTTGACTCGAGCAATACATTTAATACTTCAAACTTTGAGGGATCATATCGAAATCCAAAATTCTGAATAGGGTAGTTGACTCGTTCATAATGAAAGTCTTCCATCACTCCAATGATTGTATACTTGCTGCCTTCAATGGTCATCTCTTCGCCGATTGCTTTCTCAGGGTCGTTAATTTTCATCCATGTCAACGTATGCCTATTAATGATGAGTTGTGATTTCAGTGTCTCCTCCGACAAATCGGATCTGAAGTTTGTTCCGGCAATGAGCTTATGCTCATGAAGAGGAATGTAAGATTCGTCGATGAAATTATAATCCAGGCTAATGGAGTCTGACGGGTCTTTGTATTTCAGTTGAGCTGATCGACGGTCGCCAACACTCGACACAAATCCCGCCCGTGCAATTTGCCTTACTTCGGGTATTTCATTTAGTTCCTTGATGATTTGCTGAGCATTGTTGCGCTGCAGGTCAATGGAAAGAATGTTATCTGTCTTGAAGCCCAGATTGAAAGAAAGGGAATAACGGTATTGCCGAAATCCGATACTTACGAGAGTAATAAAGAGGATAGAAAGCGTGTATTGAAAAACAATCAAACCCTTCCTCAAATTAACATGCTTGAAAAGCGTAAGGCCGGATGCGTCTTTCATTACAAGGGCCGGATTGAGCCTGGAAAAAAATGCTGCAGGGAGAAAACCTGCCAGCAATCCGATGCTGACGGCCAGTGCAATAAAGTAAGCAACAGTTTCCAGGGTAGGCTCCAGCGTCAGCATCTTCTGGTATTCGATATGCATCGAAATAAATTCATTGCGGATAAATAGAAAGAAGAAAAAGGAGAGTATCAGCGCGATCATTGACAGCAGAGTAGATTCACAAATAAATTGCTGAAATACCTGTTTTCGCGAGGCACCCACTGACTTTCGTACACCGATCTCACGGACTCTTCTTAATGCTCTGGCGATGGAGAGATTTGTATAGTTGAAGCAGGCTGATAGAATAACAACGAAGCAAAGGGTTCCCAGCAACGTGAAGGTTGACCGGTCCACCGTAGGACCGATAGAGTTCGACATATTTCTGGGGAGCACAATTTCACGGAGCGGTTCCAGATATAAGCTGATAGTGCGATGTTGGATATTTTTGTTTTCTGCGCTGCTGATCTTATCGAGGTCATTTTGAACGTCAAGAACATTTTTGCTGTGAGAAATCAGGATGTAAACATAATGATCCCACATGTTGTCCCATTTTAACCATTCTGCAGAACGAGCAGACGTGACGTTGTCAATGGAGATATAGGACCCGAGCATGTCGAAGCGTAAATGTGAATTCAGAGGTATGTCTTTAATTATAGCAGTCACTCTGAAATCGACAGTATCAACGCTGACGATTTTCCCAAGTGCATCGGTGGTATTGAAGATCCGCATGGAGGACGACTCCGTGAGGACTAGCGATTTCGGATCTTTAAGCGCCGTCGCGGCATTTCCACTGATCAATTCAAAGGAAAAGATCTTAAAGAAATTTTCATCTGCCCAGAATCCCCTGAGGGGTATAGTCTTGTTGTTATAACTTATGTCTTTGTTAAATCCTTTGTGTATGCTAGTCAGCTGTTCTATGCCAGTAATATTTTCCGTGATCTTTCGGCTGGTAAGCATCGAGGTTGATGCGTAATTGTAAGGCGTTCCGTTACTTTCAGTCAGTCGGTTGTTCACTCTGAAGATCCGGTCGCCGTTAATGTGAAAATCATCAAAAGAACGGACTTCCATAAAAAATGCTATAAGCAGCAACGCCACACACATAGATATAGCCAGGCCGAAGACATTGATGGAAGAAAAAAGTTTGTTTCGCCCGATTGTCCTTAAGGACGTTTTATAATAGTTCTGGTAGAGTATCACCTCGTTAAATAAACTGGCCGGTTTTGGTCGTCGCATAGTGTATGGTCTGCAAAATTTGATCACGTCGAGAACATATATAAGCTTAGCGCGAAAAGCACCTTTTGATTTTAGGTTGCGTTCAAAATATTGGTTCAGATCGCCTTCAAGGTCTTCCAGCAATTGAGTCTTGCAATACCAATGGAGTATCCATGTTGCAAGCTTCGGTGGAGATATGTTCTTATTTTTTCCCAACGTTCCCTGTTTATTCATTTTTTAATACCTCAGCCGGATTTGAGTTAGCGACCTTTATGGTTTGAGCGCAGATCATTGTGAGAGTCAATCCAAGAATGGCAAGTAGTCCTCCCGTCAGCTCAGCAAGTGCAGGCGGAGCGCTTTCTGCGTAGTAAGAAAGAGCATATTCTGCGAAAAAAGAATATGTGAGCGGGATAGCTATTAACATCGAAATGCCGAGGAGAAAAATGAAATTCTTGCTTAGCAGGTATATCAGATTTCCAATACTCGCTCCTAATACTTTTCGGATACTGATTTCCTTTGTTCTCGTTTCAGTGGTAAAGATCACCATTCCAAGCAAACCTATGAAAGCAATGCATATTGCCAGGAAGGAGAGATATCCGATGATTTTTATCCTTGACGAAAAATCGTTATAAGAACGTTCGATCTCATCATCGTAAAACGTTGCTGAAAAAGTATGAACGGGGTCGATTTTTTTCCAGGCTGTTTCAATTTTGGAAAGAGTAGTGGGCAGATCCTTTGAGACGATCTTCGCATTGATGTAGCCAGTGCTAGACGGGGAATATCGAAATATGACCTCATTCATTTCCGTATCGATGGATTTTCCATAATGATAGTCTTTCATAACACCGATGATTTGTAATTTTTTTCCATCAACGTCAACAATCTCACCAATGGCTTTCAGAGGATCCTGGCCCCTGATATTAAAGCGCTTCAGTACTTTTTCATTGACAATCACTTCGCTCTCAGCTGCGCTATCTGCCTGTGCGATAAAATTCCGGCCTGCAAGAAGTTTATGACCGTGCAGAGGCAGGTAGCGCTCATCAATGGTATTGAAATGGGTGTTTTCAGAATCCTTTGGATCTGCGTAATGCATCATTGTACCGTAATAGTTTCCGACGCTTGTTACAATCTGGGACGTTGAAACGTCTATTACTTCAGGCATTTCCAACAATTCTTTTTTCAGACGGGCGGAGTTGTTTCCTGCAAGAGCTATGTTCAGCACATTTTCCGTATCGAAACCCAGGTCGGAAGCGAGGATTTGTTTGTAGTGCTTATAACCTATGATGGTCGATGCAATGAAAGTCAGCGAAACTGTAAATTGAATAATGATAAGTACCTGGCGCACGGTCATGTTGCCGAACCCGCGGACCGCGGAAATGTTCTTAAGAACCTTAATTGCATTAACACTTGCGAAATACATAGCAGGAACAATACCCGCTGCGATTCCCACGCACACAGCAAACAAGAGGAAATAAAGTATAATTCCGGGCGAAAGGTCAAGCACCAACATGTCTTTGTGTTGATTGTTAAGTGCGAGAAAAAAGGGTTTTAGGAGAACAAAGAGCACGAATGAAAAGCACATCGCAGCCAATGCGATAATAATGGCCTCTACCACGAACTGGCCAATTACATGGCTCCGAAGAGCGCCAACAATTTTACGGATACCAACTTCACGAGACCTTCGCAGTGATCTGGCGATGGATAAGTTTGTATAATTAAAACAAGCGGAAAGGATGACGATAATCGAGAGTATGCCGATCATCCATACATTGCTGCTAACCATAACAGTCCCAATGGAATTATTCAGGTCTTCGCCTAATGCAATATCAGATAAAGGTTGCAACGACAGATTGATCGTGGCTTCTTTGATCGTTTTATTTTCTTTTGCACTGAGGGTACTTAGGTTGTATTGGAGATTTTCCAGGTCTGTTCCTTCTGGTAGAAGCAGATACACGTAACCGTTCCAGATGTTGTCCCATGCCATTTCATATTGGTCGGTTTTTTTCATCACCTCACGCGTACTGAGAGAGGCCAGCAAATCGAATTTTACGTGAGAAAACGTGGGTATGTCTTTTATGATTCCTGTTACGACAAATTCCCGCTCGTTGTCCTTGTCCGGCCAGGTTATTGTCTTCCCCAACGCATCGCCGTCGCCAAACAATTTTTTTGCGGACTTTTCAGTCAATACGATAGAATTAGGATTAGCCAACGCCGTTGCAGGATCACCGCTGATCATGGGGAAGCTGAACACTTTTAGAAATGATTCATTTGCCCACATACCAAAAAGCGGGACGATCTTATCGCCAACCCTCATGTCACCACCAAATTCCCGATATACAATAGCAATTTCTTCAATACCTGAAATTGCCTCCTTAATAAGCTTTCCAGCCAGGAGCGAAGTGGATGCAAATTTATCCTGTTCGGATTGGGTCTTGATACGATAAATGCGTTCATAGTTTTTATGAAATTTATCATAAGATGTCATGTCGGAAAGAAGGCTTATTAAGAGTAGCGCCACTGACATACTCACGGCAAGTCCTGCGATGTTTATAAAAGAAAATAGCTTGTTTCGAAGAATACTTCTTCCGCTGATTTTAACGTAGCTGCCGATCATATTGCGTTGGATGAAGAGGTTCAGAAAATCGGGTTTACGAACAATATAGGATCTCAAAAATTTAAATACGTCCAGGATGTAGATCAATCTGGCTTTAGCGACCCCTTTTGTGCTGACATTTCGTTCAAAATATTCATTCAGATCGCCTTCCAGATCTTCCAGTAGTTCAGGCCGGCAATACCATGACAGGAATCGTCGCGCCAAACGTGGAGGCTCAATCTTGTTATTTTCGTTCCTCTCCATTCGTCCAGTATGATTCGACTTTCATGATCAAATGTGCTTCAAGGTTAGATCTGGAATGATGCTCCACAACTGGTCGCGTACGTCTTTGGCTTTGAGTAAGCCCGCTTTACCGGCACTGGTGATCGTATAATAACGCTTGCGTTTTCCGCCGCGCACGCTGGTTGCTTCTCCCAGCTTACTCTTTACAAGTCCTTTCTCTTCCAGTCGATTAAGTACAGCATGAACGACGCCGAGTTTTACAGAGCGACCAGTACGTTTTGTCAACTCATCACATATACCGACACTATAAGCCTCGTTAACGAGCGCAGCAATTGTCAGCAAAACCAGTTCCTCAAACTCTCCCAGGTTGGTTCCTTTCATAATTCACTCTTGTGATTAATTACGTAAATGTATGTAAAATGGTTTTTTATACAAGAACATTCCAAAAAAAATAGCCCGTCAAGGGTTATCTTAGAGGTGAAGATCACATTATAAAATACCGCTATGGAACCCTACAAGACCATGGCTCCCGTGCAGAGCCCGAACCAGAATCATAAAGACATTCCAGGAAATCCCTCAACAGCAACAACCAGCAAGGTCAAGTTGAATGACCGCTCGAATGGCAAGCCGCTGAAAGCAATGACGGAAGAAGATTGGAAATTCTGGATACACAATGGCTACGTGGTGCTCAGGAATGTTGTTTCGAGAGAGCAAGCCGAAGCCACCGCGGATTTTATCTGGGAATTTGAAGAGAAAGATAAGAACGATCCATCGACCTGGTATACAGCTCCCCGCGCTGAAATGGAAATGAAAGAGTTGGTCAATACCGGGATGGTCGAAGTGTACAACAATCAGATGTTGTGGAATAACCGGCAAATGCCAGGTATCTACGACGCATTTGTTGACATCTGGGGAACGGAAAAACTTTGGGTCACTATCGACCGCGCAAATCTCAACTTTCCCATAAGACCCGGATTCGAATACAAAGGATTTATTCACTGGGATTATGATCCCGACACAAAACCACAAAATGTTCAGGGTGTGTTGGCACTGGCCGATCAGGAAGACGAGAACATGGGTGGATTTCAATGTATCCCGGAGCTTTATCGCAATTATGACACATGGAAGCTTACACAACCTGAGGACCGCAACCATTTCATGCCGGACATCAAAGGTTTAGAAGACAAACTTGTTAAGGTAAAACTTAGAGCCGGCGATCTGCTGATCTTCAATAGTCTTCAGCCTCATGGTATTCGTCCTAATCTTTCCAAGGATAAAGTGCGCATAGCACAATATATCTCCATGATGCCTGCCGAAGAGGACAACGAAGACCTAAGACAATGGCGGATCAATTCATGGAAAAATAGAATCCCACCAGATGGCTATGCTTTTCCTGGAGATCCCAGAAAATGGGAGCAAGTCAAATATGAACAAGCGCAACTCAGCGATTTAGGGAGAAAGATCTTAGGACTCGAGCGATATAGCAATTAACAATTAACAATTAACAATTAACAATTAACAATTAACAATTAACAATTATTTTTCCTGGCAGCCCTCAGTCTCCATACTATACGACAATGAGGAGATCTTCCAGCCTGCTTCCGTCTTTAATAAAGTAAATGCATCGACGCCGCAGTGCGAAAATTTGTCGTTGATCCAAAGATTGTATGAACCCCACACTACGGCTATACGATTGTGCACCATCACATTCACGCCATCCTTAATGAAACGCTCCCGGACGACGCGATCCTTATCCGCCTTGAAGCTTTTTGGTGATCGACTTCCTGTTCTAACCTTCGTGTCGCGCTCCTGAACAAAGTAGTTCAGGGCATCGTCAAGAAAGAGACTTCTTAAAGCTGCCGTGTCTCCTTTTTCTAGTGCACTGAAGAATTGTTGGGATATTGCTAGTACTTCCTTTTTTTCATCTTGTGCATGAACGTTAATGTTGCCTGAAATGGCAACGCAACAAAGGATGGATATAAGTGCTTTCATAAAAAAACGTTTGTAGTTTCTTGAATTTAGTTTGCCTTCGCTTGTCTTGCGATTTCAATATCACGTTCTACCTGAGGAAGATATTTGGACCATGAGAATGTTTTTCCGTCGTTTTGAGGATTATTTGCCGTCGACTGATCATCCAGGTAAAAAATTTCGTTGTAATGTCCTTTGGTTATTTCTGAGATCTTTTTCCAATAGGTCAGGCAATCAGATAACAGCTTCACAGATTTTTCTTGTTCAGATTTAGCGTTACTCGTACGGAATGTGTGTAGGGCGATTCCTGCGCGTATTTTTGTCGCGAAATATTTACTCAGGTAGGCCCACGTATCGAGGTCGTCAAGTTCACACAACAACGCTCCACTTGCCTTCGACCGAAGGGTTTGAGTAGCCTTCAATATTTGATCACCGTCTGCTTCCAGCGAATCAGCCAGCTGGCCAGGCGTCGTTTTGTCGCCTGGTGTTTTCGACGCGATGGCATTCTGCACGTAGGCGGGAATTGAAAGGTATCTTGGGTCCAGCGTCGGATGGTCGATCAACTCATCAATGGAAATAAACGAAGATACTTTGTCGTATAGACCAGCCGGTGGCGCAAAGGGAGCGAGAAATCCTTCGGAATAAAGTGTATAGTCCCACGTCGCACTGTGGAACGAAGCAAGACGTAATGGCATTCTGCCTGCAAGATTATATGCGTTCATCAATGTCTTTCCTAGTCCTTTACCATAACGGTCATCGAACGCTGATGCAAATAGTTCATCAGGTGTAGCTGGATCATAAAGCAGCCTGCCCCAAACTTTATAAAACAGCCACTGTTTCTCGAACGCGTACTTCCAATTCTTATGCTTGTTTTCTACGTGCGAAAAATCTTTCGCTGGAATGTAGCCTTCAGATCCGACGAAATATCCGTTTACATAAGGTTGTGTATTTCGTGTTATGTGTTTTCTTATAAACTCCGACTGCCCCCATCGCAGGATAAAAAAATCTTCATTGCGTATCATCCATTGGATGCGGTAATTTTTTGGCATTGGACTCCAGTAGCCATTGTCCACCTTTCCGGAATGGGCATCGTGTGTAATGGCTAACAGAGGAGTTGAATGTCCGTGTGACCAGTTGAATTTTACTTCGACAAGCGTTGTATCCTTAAATTGTGCATTGTCAATTACCCGCCGCATTTCTGCAGGATCAGCGCTTAAGACTGAACGGTGCAGAAACTTCACTTCACGATTGGCGGCCTTGACTCCGGCAACGACCGTTTTGTCAATCCAGTCTTCACGATCTTTAGCATTCATTTCCGGCAATGGAGAATTGGCGGACCGGAAGTTGCTCATCCAGTCGGCAAGCGTGATACCGATACCGGAAAGGTCGGGGTATTCATTGATCACCTGCGTTACTACTTCCCAGGTATACTTTTTCACAACAGCTGATGTGTCATTACGTTCCTTCACTCCGTAAGCAGAAGCAAACTCCGGTGATACCGCGATATTCCAGTTCACGATAAATGTTTCAATCCCCCGATCTTTAGCCATTCTGAAAAGCGAGGTCCAAAAATCCTTCCAGCTTTTCATTTCTTGGTCGGTGAAAGAATTTGCTTTTGGAAAGTTTATTGGCTTCACCATGTACGAGAATGGATGTACATTCCACAACGAAAGGACATTAAACCTGTTCAGGGCCATCTCGTCCAAAAACGATTGCCAGAATCCGAGATCACGACACACCTCATAGTGCTGTTCCATTACTTTTCCCGTTCGGTATGGCGACCAGGGGAGATTGAATTTGACGGCCCTTACAGAAAGCCTCGGGTTGTAAAGTTTGTCTTTGAAGTCCTGCAACTTTTTTCCTGTAGTGAGATGTTCGGCTATTTCCATCGTTGCGTACATTGCACCAGCCTCATCGTTAGCTATAACCAGAATACTTTTGCCCTGATGCTTTATGCTATACCCGCCGTCGATCAAACCAGGATTTCCACTTTCAACTTTTACAATCACGTCGGCACCTTGTTCCTTTGTTGAAACGATGACTTTTTGAGACGCTGCTTTTTTTTGAATTGCTTTCTCGATTTGACGTATTCCAAAAATTAGCGGCTCGCTATCAACATTACAGTGAATGGTCAACTGCGCTGCTGCGTTCAGTGAAATGAAAAGAAGTAGAATGCAAAAATATTTTGTCATGACGACGATAAAGTGAGGCTTAAATCTCTTGCTTCATTGATGATCTTTTCCGGATAGTTGGACATCTCCAGAATCCTTATCGCATTGCCGGTCAACAACGGACCGGGTTTTATCTTGTGATCAAAATGTAACTGGTCGTTCTCAATACTCTCAGAGAAATGGTATAAGTCGAATTGATCCTGGAGCATTGAAGGTAGTTCGAGATCGTGTGTGGAAACGATAACCAGGTTAGCCCCTTGATTCAAATAGGAGAGTGTCGCTTTTGCGGCAGCAATCCGTTCAATAGTGTTCGTTCCTTTAAATACCTCGTCGAGCAGATATAAGTTCTGAAATGGCGAATGTGCTTCTTTGATAAGCAATCCCATAGTATGAACTTCCTGATAGTAATAACTTCTTCCTTCGAGAATACTGTCATCGATACGGATGGAGCAATACGGACGGAGCATAGGTGACTGAAACTCGTCTGCAAAGCAAGTGTAAATAGTTTGGGCTAGTAATGAATTGACTGCAACCGTTCTCAAAAATGTAGTTTTTCCCGACATGTTGGAACCTGTAATAAGGATGCTCTTGTCTTTAACGTGAAGATCATTCTTTACGCAATTTGTGATAAGAGGATGATAAATTTTCTTTACCCTCAACTCCCTCATTGGCGGAGTGAATTCAGGTGTACAGGTCTTTAAATCACCAGCTCTTAGCGAAGCGACTGACAACGCAGTGTCGATGTTGCCCACATAGTCAAACAAGGTTTGTATGGAATCTCGTTTCGTTTCCAGTTCCTTAATGAGTTCAAACAGCATTACCACTTCGATAAGGAGGAATCCTCTTAACAGCTCGACAAGATACGTTGCAACCTGACCAAGCTCGTCTTTAATAGACCCGCCAGGGCTCATACTAATAAATCCCATTTTCCACATGAATGGTTTTAATGCCGTAATACTTTCCTTGACATCTTCGACATTGTAATGAAGATTTTTTGGACTGACATTATCACACACATTAATCAACAAACTAAGCTGAGGGAATGATCTTAAGAAAAGAAATGTGTTGGTCTTGTTCCAGTAATGGACGAAGCTGTTGATCGTGAGGGGTAGCAAAAGTAAGATGAGGAATATCGGATTTACAATTGAAAGTGCGAGCAAAGCCACAACGGAGAAAATACTAACATAAACCAGGTTAAGCCATGACGGTCGTTCCAACAGTTTTTTCTCCAGCAGCGATGTCACGAAATAAGCATCACTGTCTGAAAGCCTGATAAGTTCCTTCTGAACGTTTTCACGTAATTGCTGATCATTGGTAAACAATAGTGCACGCTTGTTGAGAATTTCCAATGCCTTCTGATTATTTGACGGATGCAGGAGCTGATTGAACAGGAATTGCTGACCGATCTTACTGTTAGTTCTATCGATAAAGGAGAATAACTCCAAAAAGTCGATATCATTCATAGTCTGGCTGCTTACGCGATGAAATCCGTTGCCGCCTGACATTGTCGCATATCGTTCTATCCGTTCAAACGCGAATGTGCCGGTCTTCGCTTTACCCCAGCCGGCCCTGATCTGGTCGGCAATTTTCTCTTTCTTTTTCTTCGAAGAATTGATTGCGGACAGGATTACGAAAACCGCGATAAAGGAACCTGCGACGAGATAGAACATATAAAACGGTAGGGTTAGACACAGCCATACTAAATATACTGTTAATGGTCGACAGATGAAGGTGAAAATTACGCCGTTGGCGGATTATTAATGGGTATAAAGGGATCAATGATGAATGAATAATGAGGGATGAGGAATGGCGGATGGTCAATGGTGCGCATTTCAATGCACACTGATCGCGCCGACTTTGTGTCATCCCTGACGGGATTTTGTAATGAATGGAGGATTTTTATGCTACCAATATCTAGTCCCGATGGGACAAATGTCGGCGTGCGGGTTGAGTGAATGCGAATCCCAAAGGGATTCAAGCTTAATAGCCGCGGATGAAATCCGCGGGCAGAGGGGCCGAAAAATCCGGAAACCCCGAAGCGGGTTTAACGGGAAAATACCGCAGAGATTGTTAATATGTGATCAGATTAATCTACCACACATGGACCTTGTGCAAACCAAACTTTGGGTACACGCTGTTCTGACCACTAAAAACTTCAGACAGCTTATCACACCATCTCTTCAAGCCAGGCTGGACAATTTTATTCACGAAAAACTCCTTGAACTAGGATGCCCAACGCGGATAATTCAAGGCATGCCCGAACATATCCACATCCTGTTTCTTCAAAATCCAGCTCGTTCGATTGCTGAAATCATAAAAAAAATAAAAAGCACATCATCTTTTTTTATCAATGAGAACCACCTTTCTCCTCAGAAATTCTACTGGCAGCCGGGGTATGCAGCTTTTGGCGTGAGCGAATCACAGGTCCTGAAAGTATACGAATACATCGGCAACCAGCCAGAACATCATCAGAAGGAAAAATTTATCGAAGAATATCAGCACCTGCTGTTGTTGCATGGATTAATTCAGGTGGAGTAGGAGATAAGGAGATATGGGAATAAGGGACTATGGAGATAAGGAGGTAAGGGACTTGTCACTCGGATCTATTTTCCATGCATCCCGTATCTCCCCAGCTGTCATGCTGAGCACCCTCCTCTGGAAGCGACATCCTGAGCGTGGCTACGCGATGGCAAAACGATTCACATTTTCATTAGAACAACGAAACGAGAAATCATCTGCGTAGCGAAGGATCTACCCAACGCAAGGAAGGGTTTTGCTATTAGCGACATTGCTGGAAGCGTCTGACAGATCCTTCGCGAAAGAATTCACCGGTAGTAATTTCGTTTGCAAACCCATGCTATTGACGCAGGTATTTTATAGGTTATCAACCGCTCTGGAAGACAGGTTCTGAGGAGACGCTCCTTCGACTACAATAGACATCACCACTGGATTACGTTTTTATGAAACTCGAGAATTTTCCAACTGACACCGACGTTCACTATTTTACTAACTGCCAATAAATGGAATTCAACTCCCTTATGCGGCGCTATAAATATCTTGGTGATCGCCTTACCGCTCCTGAACTAAGAGGCGCTATCTGTTACGCGGTGATTGTCGACGGTAAATGTGTACGTCGCGGCTCATCAATGCTTGTATCAGTTGGAAAAGAACAACATGTAGTGCTGGCATCCCGATAAATATCGGGACCGCAAACTCCCTGAAAAATAAGTGTCCCCGGGTTTTTCCAAGTAGACCAGCGCAAACGATTTTCTACGTATTTAAATCCTTTTCGGTAATTTAGTTACGTATTATTACGTAAATTGTGTGTTATTTTACTTAGTTTTATACGTACCAATAACTAAGTAAGGCATGTCACAACAACCCTCTTCAAAAGCGTCGAAAATCAATCTTCTGGACTTCAAGACCCCGCCTATGCGGGCCTTCCATATTACGTGGATTACATTTTTCCTTTGCTTCTTCGGTTGGTTTGGTATAGCACCGTTAATGCCCGTGGTTAGAAAGGACCTGGGCCTTAGTCAGGAGCAGATAGGCAATATCATTATCGCGTCAGTCGCAATTACAGTATTCGCCCGGCTTCTCATCGGCTGGCTCTGTGACAAGATCGGTCCACGGATTTGTTATTCCCTTCTCCTGATCTTCGGATCTATACCGGTAATGTTCATTGGTATGAGCCAGTCCTATGAAAGCTTTCTACTATTCCGTCTGGCTATCGGAGTTATCGGTGCATCTTTTGTCGTCACGCAATACCATACATCGATAATGTTCGCTCCCAACGTAGTGGGTACCGCAAATGCAACTGCTGCAGGTTGGGGTAACATGGGAGGAGGGGCTACGCTTATTATGATGCCTCTGATTTTCTCGGCCTTCGTCGGTGCGGGATACATGGACGAACAGGCCTGGCGTTACGCAATGGTCATTCCAGGCGTTGCCTTGTTCATCATGGGTTTCGTTTATTTCTTCTTTACTCAGGACACTCCCGACGGAAACCTCTCAGACGTTCGCAAGAACAACCCGGAATACCAAACAAAAAAAGGTGATGCCAAAGGAAGCTTCTTAAGCGCTTGCAGAGATTACAGGGTTTGGATTCTGTTCCTTGCCTATGGAGCCTGCTTCGGTATCGAGATCACTATCGACAATATTGCGACACTTTACTTCGTCGACAATTTCCAACTTGGATTAAAGGAAGCTGGCCTGATCGCCGGACTCTTCGGAATGATGAACATCTTCGCACGCGCTCTTGGAGGAATCTTTGGCGATAAGGCGGGAAAAAAATACGGACTTAAAGGAAGAATATTTATTCTGGGCGTCTTCCTGCTCTGCGAGGGGCTGGGCATCATGCTGTTTTCCCAAATGGCATCATTGGCATGGGCGATAGCGGCTATGTTGTTGTTTGCATTATTTCTCAAGATGTCGAATGGTGCTACCTATTCCGTTGTGCCATTCATTAACAAAAAAGCTGTTGGTTCTGTAGCAGGTATCGTAGGAGCCGGTGGAAATGTCGGTGCCGTCCTCGCTGGTTTCCTGTTTAAGTCCAGCGAAATCACCTATCGCGAAAGTTTATTTATCATCGGAATAGTCGTATCGGTAGTCTCCGTGATCTCCCTTGTATTAAGTCTTTCCAAAAAGACCACCGGAGAATTGCTTACACCTGAACCTGGCCGTGAGCCGGCGTTGAAGGAAGCACTTGTATATGCTGAAAAAATTTAACGATTCATGAACGAACAAAGATCACTTAAGAAAAGCATTAGGGAGATTACCAGGTAATACTCCTCAAAAAAAAATGTCCCCTATCAAGAACGGGAATTCCTCAAGGGGACAATTATTTAGCGGTTTACACTAAACAATCAAATCTATGGATAAGAAAGTATACATACCAATCATAATCTTTCTTTTTTGCTGCTGCTTTACACAAGTGGCTCGGGCGCAGTTCACAGTGTCAGGACAACTTAGAACCCGAACGGAGTTGCGCAACGGTCAAGGCACTCCCCAGGTCGCCGATACAGCTGCAGCATTTTTTACATCGCAACGCACGCGTCTTAATTTTGGATATTCAGGTCATCGGTTCAAAGTATTTACAGCAATACAGGATGTACGAGTATGGGGGCAAGATGCCTCATCCGTGAATAGAGTTACGACTGATGTCAACGATGGACTAATGATCCATGAAGCTTGGGCGGAGATCAGCCTTGTGGACACAGGAAAAGTGATAAAGAACTTTTCAATCAAAATAGGTCGACAGGAGCTGGTCTATGACGATGTGAGATTATTGGGAAACCTTGACTGGCTGCAACAAGCCCGCCGTCATGATGCAGCGTTGATCAAGTTTGAGCATAAAGGATGGATCGCTCACCTTGGCGCGGGCTTCAATCAAAATGCCGAACGCAAATCTAACACGATATATAATGGAGTGCCTACCACCTATGCCGCAAGCACTAATGGAATGAATACAATGTATAAGTCTATGCAATTCTTATACGTTGGAAAGAAACTTCACTTTGGAAATGCCTCATTCCTTTTTTTCAAGGATGACTTCAGCAAATTCCACTTCGCGGAAACCGACATCAACAAAACGACACCTATTTGGGATCGAGGGGTTTGGAGCAGGTACACCGTGGGAGCCAACTTGTTCGGAACCGCCTTCAGAAAACTCGGTTTTGCACTTAGCGCATTCTATCAGGGCGGAGAATATAGAGAAGGAACGTCATTGGATGAATACTTTCTTTCCGCGTCTGGCTTATATGCTGTCGGCAGGAAGTTTAGTATTGGCCCAGGCGTTGATATCACTTCCGGAAATAATGGTTCCGACCCCGCACAAAGATTCCAACGTTTTGATCCGTTGTACGGAACCCCACACAAATTCTGGGGTTATATGGACTACTTCTACGTTGCGGATGGATTTGGCCCCAACGGCCTAATAAACTATTATCTCAAGTCTAAGTACAAAGCAAAAGATAATCTAACGTTTACCTTAGACGCACACTATTTCCTGCTACCGACAGCAGTAACCGATAACGACGGCTTCGACATGGACAAGACCCTCGGCACAGAGGTGGACTTTGTGGTTAATTATTCTCTCACGAAGGCGATAATGCTGGAGGGAGGTTATTCGGCGATGTTTTCCACCGAGACAATGTCATCTCCGAAAGTGAAAAACGTAAAACGCGCAGATGACGTCTCTACATGGGCTTATCTGATGATCTCCATCAAACCCGCCGAACTTGTTATCAAATGATCAACCAAAAAATGAACCCAATGAAAAAGTCAATATATATCAAATCGAAACTTAGCCTGGTCCTCGGATCTGTTCTGATATTGTTTTTGTTGTCGGCGGCGCCTGTAAAGGAAAATGTGGCAGACAAAGAGCCAATACGAATTGGCTTTATTCCGTTGACAGACTGTGCACCAATAGTAATGGCCAAAGAGCTAGGACTGTTTGAAAAATATGGAGTGAATGTGATTGTATCAAAGGAAGCGTCATGGGCCAATGTTCGCGATAAGATCCTTACCGGAGAATTGGACGGTGCGCATTGCTTGTTCAGCATGCCGTTTTCAGTGTACACCGGAATAGGAGGTAAGGAAGGATCAGAAATGAAGGTAGCCATGATCCTAAATAACAACGGTCAGGCTATCACGCTCTCGAAAGACTTTTGCGGCAAAGTTGGTTTCAAACAAACCAGCAAGGTGGCATCCGTAGTAGCCGCAAAATTAAAAGCTGATAAGGAAGTAACATTTGCTATGACCTTTCCGGGTGGAACACACGACATCTGGCTGCGAAACTGGTTGGCGGCAGCAGGGGTAAATCAAAAGACATCAAGGATCATTACTATCCCCCCTCCTCAGATGGTCGCTAACATGAAAGTAGGGAATATGGATGGGTATTGTGTAGGGGAACCGTGGAATGGCGTCGCAGTGAAACAGAATGTTGGATTTACGGAAATTTCATCACAAGACATCTGGAAGAATCATCCTGAAAAAGCATTGGTGGTCAACACAACCTTCAGCGAAACACGCAAGGAAGATCTTAAAGCGGTAATGAAGGCCGTGCTTGAAGCATGTAAATGGCTGGACAATCGCGCTAACAGAAAAAAGGCTGCGGAAATTATTGGAAAGGTACCCTATGTCAATGCACCAGCCGATGTCATCGAAGCACGGTTGATGGGTGATTACAATTTAGGATGTGATCAGGGGACTGAGATCTATACGGATAACTATATGTTGTTTCACCGTGGTGGTGAGACCAACTTTCCAAGGAAATCACATGCTATCTGGTTTTTATCGCAATACGTGCGCTTCGATTATTTGAAGGAAGCTCCCGATTACAAAGCGATCGCAGACAAGCTTATACTTCAGGACCTGTACAAGGAAGTTGCCGCCAGCATGAAAATGAAAATTCCTTCGGATGATATGAAGCCCTTCGCGCTTGAGATTGACAAAACTTCATTCGATCCAACTAATCCAGGCGATTACCTGGCGAAAGTAAAGAACTCAAAAGCGATCAATCAATAACATGGCGGCAACTAAAAAAAGTATCACACTAACAACTGCATTGACGACGGACCCTTCGGCAGGCCGGAGTTCCATAGCTGGCCTGGCGCCAATATTCGCGCGCTTTTTTGAAGCCATAAGAGGTTTGGGCTATACACTTCTAAGTTTTGCCCTTCTCACGGGCGTATGGTCTTTGATGAGTAAAATGACAGAAGGAGGTTTGCCTACACCACTGGCGACGTTCCAGGTATTCTGGGAATTGGTAAAAGATCCGTTCTATGACTATGGACCAAATGACAAAGGCATAGGCCTACAGTTGGCGAGTTCTTTGGGTAGGGTGTCGATGGGATTTACGTTGGGATCCTTGTTTGCGATTCCTGTCGGCATCCTCATGGGAGCAAATACATTTTGTAAAAAGGTTTTTTATCCGATTGTTCAGATCCTCAAGCCTGTTTCACCGCTCGCCTGGTTTCCGATAGGCCTCGTAGCCTTTGAGTCTTCCAGCATGGCAACGATCTTTATCATCTTCATCACATCTTTGTGGCCGACTTTGATTAACACAGCATTTGGTGTGGCATCTATTCCCGACGACCACAAAAATGTCGCGAAGGCCTTCGGATTTTCAAAGTGGAAGTACCTCACGAAAGTTTTGATTCCTTTCAGTTTGCCACACATCATTACCGGCCTCCGACTTAGCATAGGCGTTGCGTGGTTGGTGATTGTCGCTGGCGAAATGCTTTCAGGCGGAATTGGAATCGGCTTCTTCGTTTGGGACAGCTGGAATGCTCTTAGCCTCGAAAAAGTGATCTCGGCAATTCTTATAATCGGAATTGTTGGCCTTCTGCTGGATAGGGGATTCTCTTTTGTTGAAAAGAAAGTTACGTACTCGACTTAATGATTTAAGAACCAAAAGACTTGCAATGAGCTATCTGAAAATTGAAAATATGGAGATCGCCTTTCAATCTATGAAAGTAAGCTTTGTGGCTGTTACGGATATCAACCTCGATATTGAAAAAGGCCAGATCGTATCGATCATCGGTCATTCAGGGTGTGGGAAGTCGACTATTATGAATTCTATTGCTGGCATGACATTCCCTACAAGCGGAAGGGTTACACTGAATGGACGTGAAGTGAAAGGTCCTGGCCCAGATCGCGGAATTGTATTTCAAAACTATTCGCTGCTTCCGTGGCTGACTGTGTATGAAAACATTTATCAGGCCGTCGATGCCGCGCTGCGGGATCTTTCGAAAGCTGAAAAGAAAGAAACGGTGGATCGTTATCTGAAGATGGTCAATTTGTTTGATCACCGCGAAAAATATCCAAAACAGATCTCAGGAGGAATGAAACAGCGGGTGGCCATCGCAAGAGCATTTGCTATCGATCCGGAGGTATTGCTTTTGGATGAACCCTTCGGTGCACTCGATGCTTTGACAAAGGCGTCCTTACATATTGAGCTGCTTAAGCTGTGGAACCTGACTCAACGGAGCAAGACCATAGTTATGGTGACGCACGATATCGAAGAAGCAATCTTTCTTTCCAATCGCATTGTGGTAATGAACAACGGTCCGGCTGCTACTATTCGTGAGATCGAAGAAGTTCACCTGCCACGACCACGGAATAAAAAGGAAACTGTAAACCAACCCGAATATATCGCTGTAAGGGAAAGACTGCTTAGCCTGCTTATTGACAAGGTGGCCATCGATGAGAAGGATTTCTACAAGGAGGAGGCGGCGGCTTGATAGTTCTAATACAGTGATGTTGACGGGGATTGAAACGGAATGAAGAAAGAAACAGAATATAAATCGACTTGTTCCTACTGTGGAGTGGGATGTGGAATTGTTGTAAAGAAGGACCGTAAAAACAACATTCGTGTAGAAGGTGATAAGGATCATCCTGTTAACAAGGGGATGCTTTGCTCGAAAGGCATGAACCTTCACTACGCCATGCAGGATAAGACGGACCGGTTATTATATCCTGAGATGCGGTGGAGCCGTAATCACCCGAGGCAACGGGTGAGCTGGACAACGGCTGTAAAAAGGGCAGCTGCCGTTTTTAAATCTATTATAGAAGCCCATGGCCCGGATTCCGTCGGTTTTTATGTTTCAGGTCAATGCCTGACGGAGGAATACTACATCGCTAATAAGCTCGTAAAAGGTTTTATCGGAACAAACAACATAGACACTAATTCCCGGCTCTGCATGAGCAGCTCTGTCGTGGGATACACAAAAATGTTAGGTGAAGATGTCGTTCCCGTTTCTTATGATGATATTGAATTGGCGGATTGTTTTCTCGTGGCCGGGGCAAACCCCGCCTGGTGTCACCCGATCTTGTTCAGACGCATAGAAGAGCGTAAACAAAACAACCCTTCGGTCAGGCTTATTGTCGTTGACCCCCGTAAGACACAAAGCTGCGAATCAGCTGATCTACACCTTCAGATACTTCCAGGCACTGATATTTATCTTTACAATGCTATCGCACGTGCGTTGATTGAAAATGGAGACGTAGATTTTGAGTTTATTTCACAACACACAGAAAACTTTGAAGCATATAAGAATTCTGTGTTTCGCTACACGTTGGAAGAAGCTGCATCGATATGCGATGTTTCAACGTCTGATATCAAACTTGCCGCGTCCTATATTGCAGAATCAAAAGGATTCCTGACGCTATGGGCTATGGGCCTCAATCAAAGTGTGATCGGCGTAAATAAGAATATTTCCCTTATAAGCCTCAACCTGATTACAGGTCACATCGGGAAACCAGGATCTGGCCCTTTTTCGCTTACTGGACAGCCCAACGCTATGGGTGGACGCGAGGTGGGAGGATTGGCAACCATGCTGGCAGCACATCGAACGTTGGACAATCCTGTGCATCGTAAGGAGGTAGCGGAATTTTGGGGAGTTCCTTCGATCAGCGAAAAGCCGGGTCTTACCGCGACACAGATGATCGAAGCACTGGAGCGCGGGGATCTAAAAGCGGTCTGGATTGTTTGTACAAATCCATTGGTAAGTTTGCCTGACGTCAGAAGAGCAGAAGCTGCATTAAAGAAAGCAAGATTTGTCGTTGTGCAGGATATCTCGCGCTTGTCGGATACCGTCGACATCGCGGACCTTGTTTTACCGGCGGCGGGTCATTTTGAAAAGGAGGGTACAATGACCAACTCCGAGCGTCGCATAGGCCATCTCAGCAAAGTTCTCGATCCGCCGGGAGAAGCGCTTCCAGATGCAGAGATCCTTTCCATGTTCGCACGTGAGATGGGGTACAAGGGATTCAACTTCAAATCAGCCGCAGATATTTTTTCCGAGTACGTGGCGTTGACGAAAGGAACAAACATCGACATCAGCGGACTTTCCTATGAACGTCTTCAAAATGAAGGTACATTTCAATGGCCGGTTACTTCGCCTACACATCCCGGGACATCACGACTGTTTACAGATCATAAATTTTACACACCATCAAAGAAGGCAAGATTCTACGCACTGGATCATCCCGAAAACCAGTCGGAACCACTTACGACCGATCTCCCGCTTATACTGACCACGGGACGTATACGGGATCAATGGCACACAATGACCAAGACGGGAAAAGTCAACAAACTAAAACAACATATTGATAAACCCTTTCTCGAGATACACCCTGACGATGCGGTATTAAGAAACATCAGAGAAGGAGATGTGGTCGTGGTAGAAAACGACCGCGGCCAGGTGCGCGTGAGTGCAAAGATCACGGATGAAATAAAGAGGGGTGTCGTGTTCCTTCCCATGCATTGGGGTAAGGTGTTGAATAATGATCTGGGACGCGCCAACAACATTACGAGCATGCGGGTTGACCCGATGTCGAAAGAACCGGACTTTAAGTTTGCGGCTGTTCAGGTAAAAAAATTCGAGAAACCATTTGAAAAGGTGATCATTGCAGGTGCGGGCGCCGCGGCATATCGATTTATATGCACGTACCGTTTGGTCAATCAGACTGATGAGATTGTTGTTTTTTCTAAAGAAAAAGATCCGTTCTACAACAGGGTATTGCTTCCTGAATACGTGACCGATAGTTTATCCTGGGAGAGGTTGCAAAAATTTGGAAAGGGCGAGTTTCAAAAAATGAACGTAGAACTCAACCTTGATAACGAGATTGTTGCAATAGACAGAAATCAAAAATGTGTTGTCGACAGGCATGGGCGCAAGCATTCCTATGACAGACTGATTCTCGCTACAGGTAGCCGGGCCAACGTTCCGAAGGATGCGGCCGTCGATTTGCCTGGTGTATTTACGATGCGAACACGCTACGATGCGGATTCGCTGAAACGCTTGCTCAAACCAGATGGAAGTGTGCTTATAGTGGGGGGTGGACTCTTGGGATTGGAACTTGCAGCAGCTCTTCGGGAGATCGACATTAATGTCTCCATACTACAACTTGGTAGCCGTCTCATGGAACGACAGATCGATAACCTTTCGGGGCAACTTTTGCTGGACTTTGTGGATGAAAAAGATATCAAAGTTTATCTCAACGACCAGGGGCAAGCTATCTACCAGAGCAAGAAAGGAACTGGCCTTACCGCACAGCTTCGAAGCGGACAGGTTCTTGATGTGGACGCTATCGTGTACGCAGTGGGTACAAAACCGAATATTGAATTTGCGCAGGAAGCAGGACTTGAATCCGCCAGAGGAGTTACCGTGAATGACTATCTACAAAGCAGTGATCCGGACATTTTTGCAATTGGTGAAATCGCGGAGCACAACGGTAAGCTCCTCGGGATAACTGCGGCAGCTGAAAAACAAGCAGATGTCGCGGCACGTTTTCTAAATGGCGACGTTCAACAACTTTATGACGGTGCTGTTCCTATGAACATCCTTAAGTTTTCAGACCTTGACCTTTGCGCGATAGGCATCCCGGAGATACCACCGAATGAAGAAGGTTATGATGAGATCCTCTTCATTGACAAATCAATGAGATACTACAAGAAGTGTATTATCAAGGACGATAAGTTGGTTGGTGCGATAATGATTGGCGACAAGTCTGAGTTTGCCGAGTTCAAAGGATTGATTGAGAACAATATCGAGCTTTCTGAACGACGTATGCAGTTGTTGCGATCTGGCAGGAAGTCAGATCCTGTTGTCGGCAAGTTGGTATGTTCCTGTAATCAGGTGGGCGCCGGCAACCTTAAGAAGATGATCGAAGGCGGATGCAGTTCGCTTAATGATCTTTGCCAAAGCTCAGGGGCGGGTCTTGGATGCGGAAGCTGCAAACCCGAAATACAAAAACTGCTGAACGAAAGTCTTGTGAAGGCCGATGTCAGCAGATAGTAAACGAATATTATAAGTTTAACTTTATAACCTGGAATCATGGAGGAAGTGACAAGTTTACCCGCCGTTGAGGTTCTGAACGGCGCAGCCAGGATGGATACAAAAGATAAAAGTGGACTTATCAGGGCGTTTGTGAAAGGAGGGTTCCTTTCACCCGCTGACCTATTGAAGCTCATGGACCTCTCACGCAGCCTCGGAAATAAATATGTGTTGTTTGGGTCGCGACAGGACATCATGTTTCCTTCGAATGGTGCCGACGAGCAAACCATAGAACGGGCATTCCGGCCACTCAATACGGACTATGAACTGGGAAGCGATCAGTCGGTCTATCAGAATATCGGAAGCTCCTACCTTGCCGTAAATGTCGTCGAGACCATGCCCTGGGTAAAAGAAGATACCTACCACGTTATAATTGACAATTTTGACTATCGACCGAAACTAAAGATCAACATTGTTGACCCGATTCAAAGCATCGTACCCCTGTTCACGGGTGAATTGAACTTTATCGCATCGACGGAGGAAAATTACTGGTATTTATACCTTCGCGATCCACGCAAGGGCAATGCTGTAGAGTGTTGGCCGATGCTGGTAGCGAGTAATGATATCGCAAAATTATCGAAGGAGCTGGAAGACGTTATCCTGAACTTCCTTCCGTTCACGGTGCCGGAGCAATTCATGATCATCAAGAACGCGCGCAGAATTTCTTATAAGAACATTACGGAGCCGTTGAAATTTCCGGAGAATGTATTTCCGTATTATGAAGGGCTGAATGCGATGCGCAACAATCAGTTCTGGCTGGGACTCTATTGGCGGAACAATCAATATGACATCGACTTCATGAGTGCTGCCTGCAGACTTTGCCAGGAGACAAACATCGGCAAGATCAATATCATTCCCTGGAAGGCGTTCATCATCAAGGGCATTAAGGCGACGGACAAGATCCGCTGGGAAAAGCTGATGGGCAAATTTGGGATTAACGAACGTCACTCCTCATTGGAATTGAACTGGCATTTGCCGGTAGTGGATAAGGAAGCTCTTGAGCTCAAACGCTTCCTGGTGCGTGAACTGGATCAACAGGATATCAGCACGCACGGATTGACATTCACGATAAGAACAAGTCGTGAGATGTACTATTTCACATCGATTGTTATTGAAAGAGTAAAGGAACCTGAGATCAATCCCGGTGAGCGCTATAATATACTATACGCTAAGAATTTCGATCCGAACCACCCCGAATACATTCCTTATTCGCGGAATGTAAGGAGGGAAATTATTCCAGCTCTGCTAATTGAATTGAGCAAATTATATTTCCGCCAGCTCCACCGTGAGAAAGATAAAGGAAACGAAAAACTTGAAGACGCCCAGGTTAACGGGTCAACCGCCAGCTATCAATGCAGCAACTGTTTAACTATTTACGATAAGAAGTACGGAGATCCCGTTTCGAATATTCCGCCGGGTATTGCTTTTGAAAGACTTCCGGACACGTACAAGTGTCACGTGTGTGATAGCCCTAAGAAATATTTTGTGCCGGTCAGAGATTACTGAAAGTCAAACATTCTTATAAAACGTCATCCTGAGTTAGACACCATGGGTGCATGGAAAAAATAGGCGATTACGTAGTCAAGACAATATTCATCAATTGCCATGAGCTTTAGCTCGTGGACTAAAGTTGAGAATGATCAGGGCTTTAGCCCCAGTAAAAACTATCCATTTCATTGTGTGATCGCTTGGGCTAAAGCCCGGGTTATTTTTTGTTATGAATCCCCGAACTGAAGTTCGGGGCAATTGATTTAATGCAACAATGAATGGTGAAGGAGGGCACGTCGTTGTAAGCTGTGGCCCGTAGTCTCTGCAACCGACTGAATTATATCTTTAACAAAGCAAACCAATGAATCTACCTAACTGCGAAGCATCTCCTCGAATGAGAGTGTGTTTTAATCAGAAGGAGATCCTTCGCTGTGTACAAAGAAGGTGAGCGTTGTTGACTTTTCTATGATAGCCCAATTCGTAATTGAGTATACTACCCACAGCTCATGATGACGGATTTAAAAAAAATTTATCTAAGAACGAATCAATCTATTGCGCGAATCCAATGTGAACGTATCCATCTTCAATTCGCACTGGGAACACAGCAATAGAACATTCTTCTGCATTAAGGCATTCTCCGGTTTTAAGCGAAAATGTTTTCTTATGAAACGGACAGGCCACTTTTGGCTCTCCATCTATCGATCCAATCATACCTCGCGACAGGACCATCTGCATTTTGTGAGGACAAAGGTTCTGACACGCAAACCATTCATTTCTTCTGGAAAAGTTGAATACTGCGATTTGATGTTCTTTATAGCGTAAACATGCGCCCCCATTTTCAGGAAAGTCCGTAACGCGTGCAGCCCGGTACCAAACTTTTACGTCCTCGGTAAGGGTTGGTGTATAGTGTTTTATGTCGTTTAACAACTCCATTGCTGTTTAGTTATTTTTTATTCCAATCGATGGGACTTCGTTGCCCACGCATGTCAACAAACACGAGTGTAGGATCCGGCTCATCGGAATTTACAAAGTGTCTGAACTTTGAACGGAGAGCTGGGTCCTCTACAACTTTTTTCCATTCGCAGTGGTAGTTGGCTATCAATTTTTTCATATCCTCTTCGAGTTCCTCGCCGATGCCCAGGGAGTCATTTACAACAACATCGTAGAGATATTCCAAACCGCCTTCCATTTTATTAAGCCAGGTCGCGGTCCTTGAAAGGGGATCTGCTGTTTTGATGTAGAACATGAGGAAACGATCGATGTATTTTATACAGGTTTCTGTATCGATATCAGAAACCAGCAATTTTGCGTGTTGTGGTCTTGCTCCACCGTTACCACAGACATACAGATTCCATCCCTTTTCGGTCGCAATCATTCCAAAATCTTTTGACTGAGCTTCCGCGCATTCGCGTATACATCCGGAAACTGCGCCTTTGAGTTTGTGTGGCGCTCTCAAACCTTTGTAGCGGTCCTCGATGAAAATTGCGAACGAAACAGAATCCTGTACACCATAGCGGCACCACGTAGACCCTACACAACTTTTGATGGTCCGAAGCGCTTTGCCATAAGCATGCCCGCTTTCAAACCCTTCAGCAACCAACTCTTCCCATATTTCAGGAAGTTGTTCTACTCTGGCGCCGAACATATCTATACGCTGACCACCGGTAATTTTGGTGTAGAGATTGTACTTCTGCGCAATACGACCAATGGCCATCAGTTTCGAAGGTGTGATCTCACCACCCGCGATTCGTGGAACGACAGAATACGTTCCGCCGCGTTGGATGTTGGCGAGGAATCTGTCATTGGTATCCTGGATGGTATCCTGCTCAAGGATTGGTTCGTTCCATATGCTTGCCATCAGTGAAGCGACGGCAGGTTTACAAATTTCGCATCCATCACCTTTGCCATGTGCATCAAGAAGGTCTTCGTATGTTTTTAAACCTTTCACCTTAATAATGTCGAAGAGCTCCTGGCGAGAGAAGTCAAAGTGTTCACAGAGTGTTTTCTTTACTTTATGTCCCATCGATTCAAGCGTTAGCTTGATCACATCATTTACCAGCGGAGTACATCCACCGCAACCGGTACACGCTTTGGTCGACTTCTTTATGTCATTAAGTGTCTTTGCGTCTTTGTCTTTTACTTGCCTTACGATTTCTCCCTTGGAAACATTTTCGCAAGCGCACAGCTGCGCCGAGTCCGGCAGGCCTTTTACACCATCACCCGTTTCGGCGGATTTGGATCCACCTATAATTAAAGTCTCGGGGTTCTCGGGAAGCGGCATCTTGTTCATCACCATCTGGTGAAGTAAGTTGTATTGGCTTGCATCGCCGATGAGAATTCCGCCTAACAGATATTTTCCATCTTCAGAAATATTGATCCTCTTATAGGTTCCTTTTCGATGATCTTTGAATGCGATCGGAATACTCGGGGCATTATCGCCAAACGGATCGCCAAAGCTTGCTACATCTACGCCGATAAGTTTCAGCTTCGTCGACATATCGAAGCCCGTAAATTGTTTTGAAAAGTCTCCTGTTATCTGGCGGGCTACACTATCCGCCATATCGTAGCCGGGCGCTACAAGCCCGTATATCATATTGTTGTGTGATGCAGCCTCGCCGATAGCGAAGATGGACTGGTCACTTGTTTCCAGGAAGTTGTTGACAATGATCCCTCCGCGGGGATGAACTTCGAGCTTTGCCGACTTGGCCAGCTCATCGCGGGGGCGTATACCTGCCGAGATAACAAGTATCTCAATATCAAGGTGAGTATCGTCTGTGAAAGTCAGGCCCTCAAGTTTTCCGTTTCCGGCAATCCTTTTTGTATTCTTTCCGGTGTGAATTTTTATACCGAGCTGTGATAGTTTACCGGAAAGGATTTCAGATCCTACATCGTCTATTTGTTTTGGCATAAGGCGC
>Ga0193738_1000345_pt1 | contig 27199 bp, 48 predicted proteins | sample L2a1metaG_FD_144927 | JGI IMG/M metagenome (GOLD analysis project Ga0193738, IMG submission 144927) | Soil microbial communities from a riparian zone of the East river system, Colorado, United States - L2a1 | ecosystem: Environmental > Terrestrial > Soil > Riparian zone | place: USA: East River... | reverse complement strand
TGTCGGCTGTCCGTAGTACTCGGCGATCTCGCGCTCCGTCCAGCCCAAGTACAGACGAAAGGCGATCATGTCCAGCGTCCACTGTGCTGGCTCGCTCAGCTTCTCCCTCTCGATCCTCGAGGGGTACGAAGTCGGGCCTGACCCGTTCGATCGTCCTACCCCTGTACCCGGAGTTGATCCCCGAGGTAGCACTGAACGTCCAGCTTGTACGTCCCCCTTCTTCAGGGGTGCGCTGCCAGTCGATGATGCGGCGAGGAAGGATGTTGCCGGCGTAGGTGGAGAAGAGGACTCCACCTGGTCTGAAGTCTCGGCTGATCTCCCAGAGCGTAATGAGCAGGAACTGGTGGAGGCGCTCACGTCGGTGATAGTCGAGCTCGACGCTCGAGCGAGAAACGATGTGGGACACAAACGCAACTGGATCCCGTATGTCGTGGCTCCATGCCCCTTGCAGGATATTTGTTCGCTCGGATGCGCTCACTTACCCTGCTCATCCCCCTTGACCACTTCATCTTGGAGTCGCCTGCTGGCAGGCTCCTGTGTAGAGCAACCCAATTCTTCACATGACTCGTAAACCGAGACGCCGTGAACGCAGAGTGGGTTTCGCATGAGGTCGTAGAAGAACATCACGTTCTCGTCCACAGTTCTCATCCCCACTACAGGCGACTGCTCAGGCGGTCGCCTCCTAAAGAGCCTCACGGTCGCTCATCCCCCTTACTGGGTGAGGCTCCCTGGTCGGCTAGACCCGAACCACCACATTTCCGGCATAGCTCTGCCGAGGCGTAGTGGCTGTCGTATCGCACCATTCCGCGTCCTCCGCACTCGTCGCATTTCTCCGAGGCTCCCTGGTCGGCTAGAGCGCGGCGAGCAACGTCAGCACACCAAAGTTCGTGCTTTCGATAGTTACCCGGCCCGCCGCCTGTGACTGGCGCGGCAGCATTGTCAACTATTTCGTGAAGCGCTTCCCGCAGCGCCTTCTCCCGAGCATGGGCGGCTGTGAGAATCTCGCGAAGTGGCTTACGCCAGTATTCAGACATCGTGCCGTGTTGGCCGTCTACCTCTATGGCGTGGACTATCTGATCTGGATTCGGAAAGCTCATTTCGTCTCTCCCTGGTGGAGGGCGGCGAGTTCATCGTGAAGCTGCTCAGCGTAATAGTCGCCCTCGTAATGGCCCTGCCCATCGTCGCCTCCCTGATCGCGCCACACCTCGCAAGGGATCATCTGGAACAGATGCTCAGCGATGAACAGCAGTCTGTCCCGCTCCCGCTCTACCTGGGCTAGTTGAGCCTCCAAGTTGTCTGCCCGCTTGCAGTGCTGCTCCACCTCAAGAGCAGCATCTGAGAATGCGCTCTGAGCCGCGTCTCGTTGTTCGCAGGCCAGCACATAGGCACTGGCAAGAGCGTCTGGCGTCGAAAAGAAGGAGAGCGCATCTTCGACTTGCTGCTGCCGCGCCTCTCCCTGCCTCCCTACTTCCCCTGGCGGGCTAGACGACTTCTTCCAGCCAAGGTGCTTGGCAACGAGGTCAAGTGCCTCGCGCTCAAGATCAGTCAAAGGCTTGTCGCTCATTCGACGTCCTCCAGAGCGCGAAGGGCGGCGTACAACTCAGCGTCTCGGCCCAGATGATCTCGCCCTGGGTACTCGGCAAGCATCTCCTGCGCTGCTCGTACTACTCGGAGTACACGGCTTGGTAGTCGCCTGCGTCTTTTCCAACAGACCGAACAAAACTCTGGTCGGTCAGGGTCGTAGCCGACTGTGCTATAGCAGCGGACGCAGTAGCGTTCCTCCAGGTGCCTCAGTGTCACGATGCCCCACCTGCCCCTTGTTGGGAGAGGGCGGTCACCCGTTCGGTCACCAGATCAAGCGCATCCTTGGCTGCCTGCCGCGCCCATGGGTCAAATAGCTCATTCCGACGGCCAATCGCGATTGTCTCTAGCGCGGCGAACATGATCCCCGCGTCCACCTCAAGCGCGTCATAATCACGCAGGCCGCAATCCGCTTCGATCCGATACCTGTCTGCCTGTCCCCGCAGTTCCAGCACGTCCTTCGCCAGGTGATACGCCTCCCATGCTGGTTCCCCGCCGTTCAGGTCTAGCCCTCGTGCGACGACCTTCTCGGCTAGGTCGGTGGTCATACCACTCGCTCCTTGGACAACACCTCTAGTTCGCAGAGAATCCATCGCGTCGTGGAAGTCATGCCGTAATCGGGCCGCTCCTCGTGTGCAAGAACTTGCAGTAGACGATGCCCTGACGGAACAGACTCGCCATTCTTGATCCAGAGAAGTCGCGTCATGCCACTCGCTCCTTGGTGGCGACCAGTTCTCGGATTGTCTGAGCGTCAAGATTGCGAACGATCAGCTCATGCCATGTCTCAGCGCCCATGCACCCGAGGTAGTGACCGTCCTTATCCCAGACCGTAACCATCCCCTCGCGGCCAAGACTCACTGGCGTCCGTTCTCTCGCTCTGAGAAGGCGCACCGGACCGAGGTCGAATATCCAGCGGTAGTGACCGAAAGTGTGAGGCCAAGGCCCAAAGCGCCAGTTCCGGGGTATCCAGAGGAATTTCACGGCAGCCTCCGAATCCGAGTCGCGAACCGCGCTTCTCCCCACGTCTTGCGGCGACCATAGGGCAGAACTCCGTGACGGCGATACGCGCGGCGCAGACGGCGATAGAGCCAAACCGATTCTACAAACTCGCTCATGCCACTCGCTCCTTGATGCCACGAATAATCGTGCGTTCTTCGATTGTTAGTTGCGCTGTATCGAGAATCCGCGCCCAACCAAACGGATAAAGCCTCTCGCAGAGTTCGGCCAGTTCTAGAAGATCATCGAACTCGGCCTCCCTGACAAATCCCGCACCGTTAGCGCGAATCACTTTGAGATCTAGTCGGCTCATGCCACTCGCTCCTTGGTGGTGAGGGACGACTTGTTCTTTTGAGAGTTGCCCGCTGTAGCGGGCTCCGTGTAAGTGCAAAGAGGAGTCAGAACGGCGACACGAATATCGCAGTCAGCGCAGAGCGCATATCGCCTGTCCCTGCTGAGCCGCCAAAGTCGCTTGGGGTGTCTGCACTTCATGCGCAGCTCCAGTGTCCCCAGCCTACGAGCCGCCACACCCGGTATCCGTGCCGAGCCTGAGCCCATGGATTCCAAGCCCAGCCAGGAACTGTCGCCCGCCAGTGATCGGAGACTTGCAGCATTCCCCAGTAGATTCCGTTCGTCGCCCACGGCCACAGGCTCGGCCCCGACTCGCAGTAAGCCACCTGGAGCGCCTTCTCCCCCAGTGAGCAGGGCTTGACCGAGCCGCAGAAGGCGACCGTGATTGCGTGCTCGCGGTTGTGCACAGTCCCCGGCTTGAAGTGCGCCGGACTCTGGCCTGTGATGAGGAGCAGGACGGCTAGGAGGAGGGCTGCGGCGAGGAGCTTCACGCGCGACCTCGTTCTTCGTCACGTAGTAGGTATGCGTTTCGTTCCTCTCTTCGTCTAAGACAGGGTGTAAGCGTTTGAAGAACGCCTAGAGCGTTACGAACGTAGTAGGTCTTTCTGGCTTTGGTTCTATGCGACACGGGCGTCCCTATCCCCTAGCGACACCACTGTCCCTAGGTGGTGACTCTTCCGAGGCTCCGCTGTCGCCAGCTTGTACGAACTGCTGATAAGCGAACGGTTATCGTCGGAATAACGATGCGTTATCTTCACGGCTCGCACCGCCTCAAGCTCACGTAGCGCCCGGTCGATGCTCTTGACCGAGCAGCGGCAGAGCTTGGCGAGCCTCTTTCGCGATGGCCTTGCTGTGTTCTGCGAGTTGGCGAAGCGAGACAGCCGCGCATAGACCTGGATAGCCCTGGCGCTGACCTCAGCGTCTAGCAGCCACTCAGGGACGATGGCGAAGTAGGTATCCGCTGAAACCTTCACGGCGTCCTCTCGCTGACAAAGCCAGCGCCCGCTTCGCAGGAACGACACACACGCCCGCTGTTGTCCGATGCCCGGACAAAGGTACGGTCGCCCTCCTGGATGGCGCCGTGCTGACGACAAATGAGGCAGTAGTACGCTCGGCTTGCAGTCATGCGCTTGTACCTCGTCCAGCCATTTACGGTGTTGCGCCTGAACGCCACCGTGTCCTCGCTTGTCGCAGGAACGAAGCTCATCGCGGCTCCCTGACGCAAGGGACGCAAATGGCATACGGCTTGCCCCACTGGTTGAAGCCCGTCGACGCCCAGGTGTTGAGCCGTGTCCCGCACTTGAAGCAGGCGAGGTTGTGCTCGAGGACGAACTCCACGAGCTGGGCCTGGGCCTCGTGGCGGGCTGCTTCTCTTGCCAGCGCCCCCGCACCGTGCAGGCGAATGTCTGAGTGCCTGCGGCTCAGACGATCCATCTCGGCCTCGCTCACGCCGCCCTCTCTCGACGACGTGCCCGTGCGAGTCGCGACGCTTCGCGGCAGGGATCGCAGCGACAGCCGCTTGTGTAACGCGACTCAGTTCCGTGGGAAGCCCTAGGTCGCGCTGCCATGGCCTCAACCCAGGGCTTATGACGCCCTCGGCGATGGCTCTGCTCGCGTATGTAAACGCGGTGCGCTTCTCGGCAAGCAGCGCACCGACACTTGAGGTTACGGTAGCCGTTCGCCGTTCCATGGCGAGGGTCATCCGAGCTGAGTCTCTTCACGCCGCCCGCCTCCGCCGGATGCACGACATCATGTCCACGCAGCGCCAGGAGACGACCTCCGGGCGGTGCTTGAGGATCGTCCGCATCAAGTCTGGGTACGAGCTCCGGTAGCCACACAGCCCGCACTCGTGCTCATCGTCGTCGGGGTCGAGGTCAAAGGGGATCACGTTCTGCCGTGGGCCCAGGAGCTCGTCGGTGATGCCGGCGGTGAACTCATGCGGCTTCACTCGCCCCTCATCTCCTTGACCTTCCGGGCAACGACACGAGCAGCACCGATGTCAGCGAGGCTCCATGTGATCTTGGCGCGAGAGCCGGAGACGGCGACAGTCCGATCGCAGGCAAGCCGCGAGCGATAGAACAGGTGCTCCACAGCCTCCTCGAGCGTCAGATCCCACGAGTCCTTGCCGCGCTTAGGCACGGAAGCAACTCGCATGAAAGGAGAGGCGTTGCGGGTAGCGGCGCATCACGATCGAGTCCTTCGTGATTCGCAGCTTCTTCCCGCAGCCGGCGCAGACTCTCGGCTGGTCTTCGTTCCCGTCTTCGTCGGTCATCGAGTTCCAGGTCGCGCGAGAGGGCGGCGCGTTCGTGGAGAAGGTACGCGTGTACGAGCGTCTAGCCAAAACGCCCCCAATAGACAAGCGCCCCAACCAGGAAGCAGCAGACGGAGATGAATAGCAACCCGAACTGAGAGCGGCGTGAGAATGTCGCGCCCGTATACATCGTCTCTGCTTCGTGATCCGGGGGCGGTGGTGCAGGCGGATCGCCGACGCTCCATTTTGGATCCCAGCTAGCCACGCATTCTCCGCAGGCATTCGTCGACGGTGCGCTCTGCGCGATCCAGAATCCCACTGACGACTTCCGCGACAGGATCGGGGCGGGACGACTCTGTGGTGACAGAGCCGAGTCGGGAGACAGGAGGAGATGAGGGGAGCTCGACCGGCTTTGGTCCCCGCCCCGAGACTAGAGAGAGGTGGTATCGATTTCTCATGGGTTCCGGCTCAGCCCCGGATAGCACGGCCCGGCATGGCCTCGGATAAGCCAGCACCAGCCGCGGCCGATCTTCTTCAGGCAGGGCTTCATACCGTCGCCAGCCCCTCAGCGTGGAGCAGCCCGTTCGCGTGGTTGCAGAGCGCTTCCAACTCGCCCTCGGACAGCTCAGCCGAGTCGGTCTTACCGAACTCCTGATACGTCCACGCCTGCAACTCCTCGGCCCAGGAGGTCTGCCCTTCCTGACGCGGTACCTGCTCCTGCAGGCGCTTGAAGATCACCATGAACTTGCCGCGCAGGGCGAGCGCCGGATCGGGGTCGTAGTCGAACTCGCCGTTGCCCGGACTCACGTCCTTTGCAGGGGTTTTTCGCTGCGCCTTCGCCCCGTCGTCGTCCTCGTCTGCCACCAATCCCAGCATTGAAATCAGGGAGTAGCGGCGGGCGTAGGTGATCGCGCTGCCGAGCGCCCGCATGTCGTCGGTGTCGGGGAGAGGTACTTCGGAGAGTCGAAACTCTGCAGTCTCAGCGTGCTCCAACCTTGTAGACAACCAGCGGTGGCCAGCCTTTTCGCCGAGCTCTTGCATGACGATCACGCCATGCTTGTTCAGCACAGGACGTATCGCCTGCATCGCCTCGTCCAGGCCCAGGTACTTGTAGCGGCGTGTACCGACTTGCCCTTCGGCGGTCTTGTGGAGTTCGGGTGCTTCCCTCTGGAAGGCGAGAAGGGCCTTGGCTAGTTCGCTCACGCCTGCTCCAACTTCTGGACGTACGCCTCAGCCCCGAACGGCCCCAACTTGTGAATCAGGTACGCAGCCGAGTCCTCGCCAGCTTCGCTCCTCAGGTACCGCGCCACAGACTGCTTGACGAGCGCCGGCGTCACGCTTGGGCCAAAGTCACCGATGTACGAGTGGCCCGAGTCGAACGCTCCATGACAGCCGCTCGATCCCCCACCGCAGAGGGGGACGAGCCCGGCCAGCACGTCTTCGCGGTCTTTGCCCCGGAGCAAGTGCGCAGCCGAGACGTTCCGGTTGCCGCAGTGGACGCAGGTCAGCTCGCGGGCGTGGAAGAGGCGGTAGACCTCGGGGTCATGGACGCGGGAGGGCTTGACGTCAGCGGGCATCAGCGTTCCCAGAAGCCCTGGCCGAGCCATTGGCTCCACGCGGCCCTGAGAGGCGCCGAGAGATCAGGGCGGGGTGCCGTGCAGCCGTTCTCCCGTAGCTGCTTCTCGATCCGTGCGAGGGCTGTGAAGCGCTTCTCAAGATCGGCACCGAGCGCGAGCAGGGCAGCCACCTCGCCGCCGTACTCGGCCAGCGCCTTGGGGATCAGGATCGCCGCCGTCGACTCAGGCGTCGGGCCTCGGGAGGGTGCGTGGAACTCGGCTCTGACCGAGTGGAGATCGGCGGTCATTGCGCGTCCTCATTGGGGACTGTGCGCAGAAATTCGATGCGACCCTTGTTGAGGCGCCGCCCGTAGAGGTGCCAGTCGCAGTAGAACCACCAGACACCCCGCGACTCGTTCCGTGCTGAACCCCACCGGGAACGCATCAGGGCAGCGACTGGCTCACGTTGGCAGCCGGGTCGGCGACACTTCTTCTCGCGGCTCTCCTCGTCGGTGGCAAGCTTCCAGTCCGACCCCTCCGCCTGCCATTCCAGGTGATACCCAGATGGAGCCGTGCGTGCGACGCGCTCATCGGGTGGGGGCTGCGTGCGGGTGCTCACTTGCCCTCACCCGCCTCGGACAATTTCCGCTCGTCGTTAAGCGTGTCTCCAAGCACGACCTTGGTTACGGTCTCGATGCGGATCGGAGTGGGCTTCCAGGAGCGAGCAGGGATGGCGACCATCGCCAGCACCCTGTCCGAGCTCTTCATGTAAGCAGCACGGATCGCAGCGTCAGCGTTGTGCGCCTCCTGTTCGCTGTGCTCGTTCCAGCCTGGATCAAAAGCCGTCTCGGTTTTTCGTTTGGCGAGCACCTGGAACTTGGTCACGCGCAGCCTCCTCAGGTTTGGTACAGACTCACGCTCTCGGAGCGGGAGGGATCTACCGCGGCAGATGTACTGGGCCTGCCATGCTCACTTCGCCCAAGTCCCCTTACCGGCATGGCAACGTCCCGCTCCGACAACGGCCCCGTTTGGTACAGACTCTCGCCGTGATGACGAATCACGCGGCCTCAGCCTCGACGTAGCGCAACATCGCCATGCGAACCTCTCCCGAAAGAGAGCGCTCATGCCGCGTGGCAAGGGCCTCCATCTGCCGCCGCAACGCGGGAGAAACCCTAATCACGAGCTTTTCATCGCGACCGTCGACACTTGACTTCAAAGAGGGCTGGGCCATAAGGTGCGACTAGAGTATGCATCAGCAGCCCGGACATTCAAGGGCTGCGGCCGCCCAATCATCGCTATTTGCGGCAAGTTCCGAGGGGATCGACCCTCACATACAGTTCGCCTTGGCTCATCTGCTCCAGTCGCTCGCTACAGAGGACGGCGCGGAAAGCGAACCTGAGAGCAGCGAGCCGAAGTCTCGCAAGCGGAAGCTGCCCCGCTACGCGAGCAAGGAAGAGATCGCTGCGCTCTTTGCCCAGGCGAACCTCAGGTCAGCGTCGGGCCTGAGAGACCGCTGCATGATGGAGTTGATGTACCGGGCCGGGCTTCGCGTGGGCGAGGTGTGCGCTCTCGAGCCACGAGACGTCTACCTCGTCAAGGGGCAGGGCAGGGTGCGAATCGTCGGCGGCAAGACCGGAGACTCCACCGCCTACTTCGACCCCGCTTCCGTGTGGTCGCTGCTCGAGCGCTGGAAGGCTCTCAGAGCCACGCTAGGCCTCGGTGAGTGTCCCCACCTGTTCTGCACGATCAAGGGCTCTCTGACGCGCATGGGTGGTCGCAAGGAGCGCGGCCGGCGGGTCTCGGTGCGAGCGACCCAGCGGATGATGGATCGCCGGGCGAGCAAGGCGGGGCTGGGCAAGATCACGCCGCACATGCTGCGTCACACCTTCGCCACCGAGCTCCTCGACGAGGGGTTCACGATCCGCGAGGTGCAAGCCCTGATGCGGCACGCGAACCTCCGCACGACTGAGATTTACCTGCACCTGGCCGATTACGGGCTGGGAGTGCAGGTTGCGAACCGACAACGAGTAGGGGCAGGCTCAGAAAGGAGAAGCGCCAGCTACCCCTAGTAAAGCCTGCCCCGAAGGAGTAGTGTAGGAGATGCCAGCTATCTCTACCAAGGAGAAGTCATGTTCGTTCGCATCGCACTTGTGCTTTCCTGTGGGGTCTTCCTTGCAATCGGTGACGCCGGGGCTAGTCAGTCCCAGGCTCTCTCGATGCACGAAGCGCGTGCCAAGGCGCAAATGACAGCGCAGGCTTATTTCGGTGACCTCTTCGACTCGAAGGCAAGGGTTAGCACCTGTGTTCGCCGAAGCAGGAGCAAGGTGTCATGCGCCGTTCAGATCGGGAGACCCGGCGGCTACATGAACTGTCGCTTCCGTATCTACGTCGGACGAACGAAGACATCATTCATCCTTCGAGCTCGTGAACTCGCCTGCGACTAAGGCCCGTCCCACCAGCTACCGCGCATGGTTCACCTCCTATTCGATGAAGGACGCCGACTCACGACTGGCAACGCCCTTGGCTGCGAACGAGGTCAGGATCGCGAGAGCACCGGCTAGGGCGCCGATCGCGAGCTTCTGAAGCCAGGTCGCCTGGAAATCCTCCACGAGCACATCGAACGTGACCACGCTCAGGAAGCCCTGGACGAAGGTCCGTGCCGTGCGCTCGAGCAAGTCGAACCAGTAGCTCTTGTTCATGGTTTCACCTCCTCAATTGAAGTAGAGGATCAGTCCGACGACCGTCCCCAAAGCACCGACTGCGGCAACCGCCCAGGTGAACGTGCGGGCGATCCCCTGCGAGACTCCGGCCTGTGCGTTCAGGCGCTGGTTGACCCCGTCTCGCCATGTCGACCACTCCGTGAGCGCGGTCTCGAATACCTGCCGCTCCAGCTTCGTGTCGACCCGCTGCTCGAGCGTCTGGTGTGCCTGATCGTAGGGCTCGCGCTTAACCGACTCCCGATCGAGGCGAACGGCCGTTTCCCGGATCGCCTCCAGGTCACCGCGGCGGGCGTACTCCTCGGGGAAGCCGGTCATCACGGACTTGACCGCCTCGAAGGCCACCTCGCGGGCGAGCAGGTCAGAAGCGCGCAGGTCGTCGATGCGCCGCACCTCCGATGAAATCCGCCCATCGAGCGTCTCGAACAGGCAGCGGAGCTTCTCGATCGCCTCGATCAGACGCCGCATATCGTTGGAGCCGAACGGGCCCTCGCTCAATGCTGATCCACCCATGCTTGGACAGCGAGCCAGAACCAGTCCGGCTTTGGCGAGGGGCCGGGGAGGTTCTGCCGCTGTCCGGCCAGCCATGCATCTGCCGCCTCCCAGAACCAGTCCGGCTTCGGGGACGGCCCAGGGAGCCTGTCAGGGTCTCCCAGGAGGTTCCTGTGCGCGGTCACGACCAGCAGCACGAATTGGCGCCACTCGGCCAGGTCGGGCGTGGGGTCGCTGCGGTCGGATTGGAGATCCCCGTGTCGGCAGAAGCCGCCTCGAGCAGGATCGGTCGTCCACTGCGGCTTGAGATTGCGGGCGATCAGTCGTTCCGCTACGCCCTTCGCCAACTGCTTGACGCCGCCCTGCGAGAGGTCGAAGTTCCGCGCTCGCCCCATCACCGAGAGCCCGTCCGAGAGCGAGTTGACCGCGCCGGCGTGCCACGCCTTCCGCTCCCAGGGCACAAGCTGCGTCGCCTCCGTGCCGTCGATCTTGTACAGGCGGTGGTAGGAGACCTGCGAGGACGGGTTGCAGAGGAAGTCGACCATGCCCGAGTAGCTGTCGCCCTCCGGGGTGTGACAGACGATCAGCCGAACCGCGTCGTTGCCGTGAATGCGGGCGCTCTGGTTCGGAGAATTACGTTTGACAATCCTCACGCATAGGTATTCGGCTAGCTAGGCTGCGGGAACGATCGTCACGTCCGAGACGCCGAACCTGATCGCCCACGGCTTCAGGTCGTTGGCTCCCGACATCTCGATCTGCTGGACGTACAGTGTCTGGTCGAGCCAGCCCAGACCAGCACCGGGCCAGGTACGAATCAGCCGCACCCGGTCTGCGAGCTCGCGGCGCAGGAGGTTGTCGGTGACCTCAATGCTCGAGGTGTCAGTCGTGACCGACGTCACACGCAACATCTGATTCTTGTACTTGGCGAGCAGCGCAGCGGTGATCGTGGTCACGTCAGCGTCCTGGGTCAGGGGGAGGTCGGAGAGCGTCTGCGAGCGCTTGCCGTAGCGGGAGATCGAGGCCGCATCGCTCGCGGTGATGACAGTCGAGCCCGTTCGGTTTGCGTTCCACTCGTTGATGATGAACGCGTCCGAGTAGTCGACGTCCAGCTCTAGATAGGGAAGCTGCCCCGCCGTCCCCTCGTCTCCGAAGGTCGCCTGGGTCGTGTCCCAGGGCGAGACACTGCGGTGCGCCGCATCGAGAAACGTGATCGTTCCGCTCTTGCTGACAAACAGAGAGCCGTTGGGGATCTCAGCCAGAGCACATTTACGGAGCTCGAACAACGGATCCTGCCCGTGCTGAAACGTCGGGTGCATCTTCCGCGTGCCTGTGCGCAGACTGCGGGGCGCATCGTTTGTCACCGAGTCGAGAACGTCACCGGCCCGAAGGTGCGGCAAGCCGAGCGTCGAGCCACCCCGGTAGCCTCGCAATGCTCCTGCCTGGTAGTGGGCCAGGACTCGAGCAACCGGCAGAGCTGTACTCGAGTAGCAAGCTGTTTCGTCCAGGTCGAGGTTCATGACGGTGGAGATCCCCGTTATCTGCATCGTCGCCCCCGACGAGAGCGTGGGCCGGATCACACTTGTGCCCGAGGAGGCAGTGGCGTCCTGTACCCCGTTGACGAAGATCCGTAGGTTGGCGTCGTCCAACTCACCGACGATGTGGTACCAGACGTCGTTGTTCAAAACAGTCGTTGTCGTCACCGCACGGTTTGTAGCGCCGCTGTCCAGAATCGTGAAGGAGACTGTCCCTGCAACGTTCAGGGTCATGAACCAAGTGCGATCTCCTCCTGAGTTCGATTCCGGGCCGAAGATGAAGCCGGTGTTACCAGCCGGATCACCCGTCTTGCGAAACCAGGTCTCGAAGGTGAACAGAGACCCGCCCATAGGATCGCCTGTTGAGATCGAGTTGGCGACGATCGACTGCGGCCCCGAACCGCTCATGCCCAGCCAGCCGCCGAGCCCATCGCCCTGCAGATCGCCCTTGATCGGGCTCTCCTCATGCAGGCTGCCGAAGCTGGCGCCGCCCACGATCGTCCAGTCCTGGAAACCGACCACCGTGGTCGAGACATCGATCGTGTCCCACTCGAAGCCCGACTCCCAGCCGCGCATGTACCAGTGGATTGTCGGCAGCTCCACCGTCTCTACGGTCGTCGTCGAGGTCAGGTTGCTGTCGCTCCAGCGCCAGTAGTTCGTTGGGTTGTCGAAGGAGACGAGGTCGGCGTAGGTGTCGCGAGGCGGATTCATCCCCGGCACGGCGTCGAGCGCCAGCACCTTGAACTCGTCGGCTACCTTCAGGACGGCAAGCGCGTCCGACATGCCAGGCGCGGGCCACTGAAGATCGATCGACTCCACGTAGCCCTTGAACAGGTCGATCATGTCCCCGTTGAACTCCGCGCGAATCCAGACCTGATCCATCACGTTCGCGATCGAAGACGCATAAGAGGGATCGAACAAGCGATCCTGGTTGTCGAGCTCGAGCGTCGCCGTACCTGCCTCGAACGCCTCCAGCTCCGTGCTCCGGCCCCGCGAGAACGACCAGCTACGGACGCGCCCGGTGACGTCGATCCAGGCCGGCGTCGGCTCCGAGAAGTCGTCCGAGGAGTACATGACGTTCAGGAGTGGCTGCGTCCCCTGGCCCATTGCGGTGAAGGGGCCGAGATTGAAAGGGAGAAGAAGCGGCGGGCTGGTAACGAGCCCCATCAGCCAACGCGGGCCATCATGAACTCGGGCGAGTAATTCGCGCTGACCAAGACATTGAGGCCACCCCCTGAATTCTGGCTTGCGACCAGCTCGACGTAGTCATTCACAGCCAACTTGTATTTGGTCTCGATCGTGAGCGTGGTATTAACCGATGCGCTCGAGGCTGGGTTCACTACCGAATGAAGGATCGTGGAACCGTTCAGTCGAATGTAGAGCTGACGATAACCCGTCGCGTTGGCTACAAACTCGGCACAGCCCGAGATCGAGTAGACGCCTGCATAGCGGCAAGTCAGCCGTGAGTTGTTAGTCGAGTTGTCATGCATCGTGTCGGCTACGTTCCCGGCCTGGTCGAAGCGCTCCGAGTTTAGCGCCAGCGCCAGCGGAGTACCGCTCGTCACGGACTGGTTCGCATTGTGGAAAGCACGCACGCAAGGCATGTAGTGCGCGTCGTTGGCCGCACCCTCGAGCTGGTTGGCCTTAGTCGCGTTCCACGGCTGCCCGTCCGAGTGTGTCGCTCGTGCGTAGGGGATGGCCATTAGCGCCCGTTCCTTCGTCGGTCTTTCTTCTCCGCGTCCTTGATCCAGCTAAAGAGCTTGTGCCCGTCGACGTAGAGGTTGATGTCGCCGGGAAAGCCCACGGCCTCCGGGCGTCCTGTGTTGTTCTGCGCGAGAGTCAATCCAGGCATCAGCCAGCCACCCTTGTCGTAGGTGGCGACGTGGACATGGTCGGAGTGCCCGCCCTCGCGATAGCTTGAGAGCACCCCACGAAAGACCGAGCCAAGCGGGTCGTAGAAAGCTTGCTTCACGTCCGTCTGTCCAATCAGCCAGCGGAAGAAGCGGGCCATGTTCGCTGGCGCTCCCGCGACGTCGATTGCCTTCCCGTAGTGATGGTCTGACCAGGCGCCGCTTCGCGTCCGGGTATGCCGGACGCCAGAGGTTAGCGTAAGACCCATCGCCCGCGCCCCCGCAAGTTCGTCAAGGATGCCCGGCACAAGTCCTTGGGCACCGGCGCCTACCGGACCCATCGCTCCGGCGGGACTCCGAGGGTCACCCGTCGGGATCTTCCCTGCCGCCCCCGAGATCGCCCCGGCGATCTTGCCCACGTTGCCGATGATCCAGCCAAAGGCATCCTTGACCTTCTCGAGGAACCCAAGCAGCAGCTTGAACTGGGCGATCCCAGGAGCCAGAAACTCCTTGTGGTTACTGAACCACTCGGCCAGATTCTTGATTGCGTTCCAGGCTTTGCTGACAGCCTCCTTGATGTCATCGAAGTGATTGACGGCAACCAGGATCAGCGGCATCAGCGGCCCCCAGACAAGCAGCAGGGCTGCGATCACATCGCGGAGCTGCTTGAACTTGACCCAGGCGATAGCAATTCCGGCAGATAGCGCGAGGATCCCTAATGTCGCTGCGACATAAGGATTGGCGAGGATGGCGATGTTGAGTGCGATCTGGGCGGCCGTAGCGGCGGCCAAAAGGCCCGTTAGCCCGAGCAGGACAGCCTTGCCCAGCGTCGGGTGTTTCTGGAAGAACTCAAGAATCTTCGTCAGCCCGCCAACAACGTCATTGAGAGCAGGGAGGATCGCTGCGCCGATCTGCTCCCGCATCTCCTCCATCTGCTCCTGGAAAACCTTGATTCCGCCCTCTGTCGTCTCGGCGTAGGCGGCTGCCTGTCCTTTGACCTTCTGACTGACGATGTCAATGACGTTCCCTGCCGTCTTCTGCTTATCGATCAGCTTCGCGTTCTCGAGCGCCAGCTTCTCGGTCATCGTGATCGTCTTGCCACCCTCACTGGTCGCTGACGTGAAGCGGGCCTTGAGCTCGTCGAAGGTCGTCGTGACCGTGGGCACCGTGATTCCGAGTTGCTTCGTAGCCCGCTGCGAGCCGGCCATTGCCATCGTCATCATCTTCGTGGCCTGCTCGAGATCGATGCCTTTGAAGCGGGCGAGATCCATCGCCACGTTGGAAGCGTTCTGGGCCTTGTTGTAGTCCCCGGTTGCGATCACCAGCGAGCCAAGAGAGTCCGCCAGGTCCTCGTCGTCGAAGCCCAGCTGGATCGCCGCCTTGCTCGCCTTCCCGATCTGCTCGGTGTAGGGCTTGAGCCCTCCCTTGACGTTCTCGCTGAACGCCTTCTCTAGCCGGGCCTGCGCTCGCTCTGCATCCATCGCCTCGTTCACCGACTTCTTCAGGCCCAGAACGAGAGCGCCGCCCACTATGCCGGTCATGACGGCAGCGCCCTTCCCTACTCTTCGCATCCTCCCCTCGGACTTGCCCATCGCCTGGTCGAAGTCGCGGGTCTGCGCGGAAAGAACAGCTTGGAGCCGGGCGACGGTCGTGGCCATCAGTTACTCCTCGCCTGTATGGCCCTGTCGGCGTCAGCCCGTGCCTGGTTGAAGAGCCGCGCTGCCCGGCGCCAGTACAAGGGAACCTCGCTTATGTCGGGTGCGTCAAAGACGGGGACACCGATGTTTCCGGCGTCGGCAACGGTGGCTGCCCATTCGGGGGGTTCCCCGGCGTCGAGGAAGAGTCGGTCTGCGGTGAGAACGAAATATTTCTTGAGGCGTTTCCCTCGGCGTCCGAAGGTAGCCCTGCGAACTCCTTGATCAGGAGCAGCTTGTCCGGCACCGCGAACAGGCTCCCGATCTCCTCAGCCGTGGGCGCAATCGGAGCCCCGCCCTCGTCCTCGAGGATGTCCCAGCTCTCGATCAGGTCGGCCAGCATCGCGTTCAGCTGCGGGACGTTCGTCTCCTCCTCGTGCCGGGCCCAATCCGCCATCCAGCCGTCCGTCATCTTGTTCGCGTCGAAGACGAAGGTGACCTGGACGTCGTCGCCGAAGTCGACGATGTGCTCGACCAGCTTCGCCCGCCGGATCTGCCCTCTAGTCGGAGCGGGCATTGACGTTCACCTTCTTCATCGTGGCTGCTGAAGCACGAACCTCCAGGACAACCTCTTCTCCGCAACACGGACACTTGACGGCCTGCAACGCCATCGCGATAACCGGGCGTGGCTTCTCAGCTACGGGCATCGATGTCCTCCTGGCTCAGAACGACGTGCCCGTCAGGGGCGACGATCGGCTCTGTATGTACCGGATGCTCGACGGTCTGCTCGCCGCTGAGAACCGTCTGGAGCTCCTCGGCTGTGTAGTCGTCGGGATCCGTGTCTGCCGCGACCTTTCCGGCAGCCACGCCTTCCTTGTGTAGCTCAGACTTGGTCTTCGCCATGTGTCCACCCTCCTATTCCGAAGCGACCTTGTTGACAGCGGTGATTCGGCTCCAGGCGCCAGCAGCGGAGAAGGTGGAGTCGAGCACCGGGACGAGACCTACGTCCACGACCTTCAGCCCCTCCTCGTCCTCGAAGCCTGGGTACTCGTTGACCTTGGCCGGGAAGTCGATCGTCAGCCGGTAGAAGGCCGTAGACGCTCCGGCGAGGACTGTCGAGGTCGCGTCGAGCCGGATGTACTTCGTGGCCCCTGCGCGGGCTGCGGTCAGGAACGACTCGCCCTGCGAGTCAGCGGAGCAGCGGAGCTTGCAGGAGATCTCAGGCAACAGGTCGACGTCGGAGGCGAAGGAGGCGTTGGCCGAGTTAATCGGCCACACGCTGCCCACGAAGCCGGAGATCGAGAACTCGGCGTTGAAGTCCCGCGTCAGCTTCGTGGTGCCGATGGCGCCGAAGGTGTCGTTGGAGTAGATGTTCAGGTGCGTGGGGAGGATGATCGCTTCCTCGATCGTGGTCGGCGAGCCGGTCAGCGCAATGTTCGCCTGGTAATTCTGCGCGAACCCGGAGCCGGAGACGGTCACGCCCTCAGTGCGGTTGAAGGTGATCGTCGCGTCGGTGAAAGCTCCGTAGGTGGCCTTGCCTGCCCGGACCGAAGAACCCTCCTCAATCGTGTAGCGCGACTTCGTCTCCTCCGTCCTGGCCAGCGGCTCCCAGAGCCAAGACTTCCCGGTCGTGTCCACAGTCGACGGCGTCACCGTCTTGAGCAGGCCGTTGAAGATGTAGACGATCTCCGAGTAGGAGCCCTTGCCGTCGACTGAGAGCGTTGACCAGTCCTTGCCGGGCGTGACTGCCGATGCCACCTTGGAGCCCATCGGCTGGAACGTGTTCATCTCGAGGTTCGGAGCCAGGGAGATGCCGATGTACTGCAGGAGCTTCCCTGCGGCTACCCCGGTTCCCGGAGTTGTCTCCTTGCCGATCTGTACGGAACGGGTAACGGTCGAAAGCTCTGGCACTGCGCCTCCTTGCTCGCTTCGTGATTTGGTATTCGGCTAGCGAGAACGCAGACGACCGAAAGTGGTGGCATAATGGCGGCATGGCTAAATATGAATGTGGCTGCGAAATCCAATGGACAGTCGGCCCACCTCCCCGAAAGTGCCCCGCTCACTGGCTTCAAGAACGCATCACCGACGGTGACAAGAAGCTCCGGGCTCAGTTAGCGGCGCTGCGTCCTCGTCGTGAAGTCGCCTGAACGAACCAAAAAAACGCTGCGGCTGCCACAGTCCTTGAACAAGGAACTAGAGAAATGCGCCGCGCAGAACGGCCGCTCCCTGAACGCCGAGATCATCCAGCGCCTGCTCAGGAGCTTTGAGGGCTACACGCGATGAGCGAAGAACGCATCAACATGCCCGGAGACGCCGAGCGCCTGGTGGCCTGGATCCGCGAAGGCGCAGACGAGCTGGAAAAAGCACACGCCATCCTCGACGGTGCTGGGATCCCGCGCTCAACATCAGCGGCGGCGGAATGCACACTCGCGGCCCGCATTGCCCTACTGCTCGTGACCTACCAGCCACTTCCGCTAGATCGCAGCAGCCCGGAGCCGGTACACCCCGCCTGACTGCAACCACAAGCCCCCCGTCGGCTCTACCGTCATCGGCATGGGCTCAGGTTCCTCCCGGAAGCCGTGGATCGAGTGCGTGGCTGTGCTGGCCTCGTGCCAGTGCAGGAGCGCATCGAGCCGAGCACCGATCGCGTTCACCTCTGTCCGATCGGGATGCCCTTCGCCGCGCCAGTGCTCCACGCCCCGGATGTGGTAGGTCATGTCCGCCCACACCCGGTGGCCTCCGATCACGATCACATCGTCTCCGTCCAGCTTGTCGACGCGGACGAACGGGGAAGCGCCTTCCGAGACAGGCCGCACCTCGACGTTGACGCCGCCGTTCAGGAGGCTCATCAGCTCCGTGTCGGCCTCGAGGTACTCGACGAGCCAGGTGGTGAGGGCGTCCTCCTCGAGCGTCATGCGAACCCGTCCAGGAGTGTTCTCAGCAAGCGGAGCTCGACCTGCTCGGCGACAGAGAGTTCGTCGAAGCCCTGCTGCTCCATCTTGCTCACCAGCACCGTGGCGACCTCGTCGACCTGCTTCATCGTGTAAGCCGGGACGTCAAGCAGCGTGGGCTTCTCAACGACGGACACCGGCCCGTTTCCTGATCCAACCCTCGAACTGCGTGCCCATGATGGCGGTGAAGGTCTTGCGCATCCTGCGATGGCCGGGGCGCATGAAGGACGTTGCCGGGATGTAGACCGTGCCGTACTCGAAGAAGCGGCCCCACCAGTGGTCGTAGGTGATCTTGCCGTCCATGTGCCCGACCTCTTTCTGCACGTCCACCGGCAGGTCGTAGCCCTGCTCGACGTCCGCCTTCGCAAGCCGGTCGTTGGCCGTGTTCTCCCCGTCCAGCACCGCCTGCGCGACAGCGAGCTGCGTGATCTCCCGAGCGGCCCGCTTCGCCTCCGGGAAGTTCGAGACCAGCTTGAACTTCGACTTAGCCAACCTGGGGCTTCCTGAAGCTGCGGAAGATTGCCAGCGAGCGAGGGTTGGCCGAGAGGAAAGAAGGCCGGGCTCCGAGCACGATCACGTTCTGCCCCTGTCCGGCGGTGACAGGCGCGAAGTCCCGAGTGTAGTGCTCCACGTCCCGATCAAGCCTCTCTGCGACGACGTCCTTGACCGCATCCTTGATCTGCGGCGGCACCGAGGGGAACCCCCACACTCCCGTCACCTCGATCAACTGCCCGGACTGAGGGCGGATCACCGTCGACTCGAACTCGAGCGCCGTCACAGGCGCCCACGATTCCCGCGAGTTGGGGTAGACCTGGTAGTCGGTGATGGTCGCAATTGAACTCGACCAGTCGGAGGCGAGAATCCTGACCAGCGTCGGAGTCGTGGACAGATCCCCGATCTGCACGAAGCCGTTACGGGTGAGGTTGTCCACCCCGAACAGGCGAATTGTCGGTGACGAGGTGGTGTCCACGCGCTTGAACTCTCGACCCGATTCGTCGTGCGCGAGCTCGGATGCCCCGTTGATCGCAGCCACGACCTCGAGGTCTTCGGCTGTGTCGATGTTCTGCGACTGCAGCCAGTCCTTGGTTTCCGCCAGCCCGACAAGTGCCCGTGAGGAAAGGCCTCCCGATGCGTTGAACTCGGAAGGGTCGACGATCGCCTGATGCTCCTCCGCCGCTGCTGCTGCGCCTGTCCCCTTGAAGTGCGTGAACCAGTAGCCGGCCTTCGTCATCTGCGTCCCCGGATTGAGGTAGAACACTCCGGTGCCAGAGCGAGCCAAAGGAGTTGAGGCAGTCGTCAGAGTCGACGGAGAGGAGGCAGTCGTGATGTGCGTGATCGTCCCATCAGCGTCCTTGCCGGTGACGATGATCGTAGTCGGATCGGTGGGGGTTCCGCCGACTGTCCAGGTCGCCTGCGGCATCCAGTAGTCGTCGATATCGAGGTGCGAGATCTTGACCGCCATCGGAAGGTTGTTCGGCTAGGGAACTAGGTCGACCACGGTGACCGAAGCCCCTGTCTCGTCCTCTACCACGACCTCTGTGCCGGAGGTATCAGACACCGCGACACCTGCTCCCGAGGCGTCAGCGAGGCTTACAGCGGCTCCAATTAGGTCGGAAATGAGAACGTCCGTTCCCGAGGCGTCTGTCAGAGTCACGCTCGCCGCGACCGGAGGAAGAACGCCTGCCTGCACAATCGGATCGGGAGCGGAGGCAAGAGCAACCGCAGCCTGGAGCAGGAGCCGAACGAGGACGGTAGGCGCAGGCGTGGAGCCGGAGGCGAGTGCAGCCGTTACCGCCTTCGCCAGCAGTACGGTCGGAGCAGGCGAGCTCGCAAGCGCAAGCGCCGCTGAGACGACGACGGTGACGTTGCCGGCGATCACCACCGTCGGAGCAGGAGTCGAGCCGACAGCCAAGCCAGGGGTAACCGGAATCACCACGACCACGACCGGAGCCGACGTAACGCCCAGGCCCAGACCGGCCGTGACGACCTTTGTGAGCAACACGACCGGGGCAGGAGAAACCCCAAGCGCCACCGCAGGGGCGACGATCAGGATCAGCCCGATCTGAATCGTGGGCGCCGGGGTGACTCCGGTCGCAAGCGCAGCCGTCGGGAAGAGCACAACGCGCACGACAGGCGCGGGGCTCGAGCCGGTCGCCAACCCTGCGCTCGTAACCACGGTCGGCCTGACTACCGGAGCGGGGGATACTCCGAGCGCCAATCCCGCCGTGGTCGGAACGTCGACATCGACTACCGGGGCAGTGACGACACCGAGCGCCACAGCCGCCGTGACTGGAATGTTGAGATCCCCGGCGACTGCTGTCGGCGCGTAATCGTCGTCAAGCCACGCTTGCGGGAACTCGCCCCAGCCAAGCTCATACTGGAGATGCATGGTCTAGAAGTTGTCGGTGTAGGCGCCCAGGTACTCCATGAAGCCCGCGAACGCCGTGCTCCCGTTCCAGGACAGGCCGATCAGAGAACTCGCCACCGTGGAGTCGAAGGTGCCGGAGTCCGCGGGCTGGAGTGCCTTGATGGACGTGGTACCCGAAAACCCGGTCAAGGTGTTGCTCAGGTTGTTGGTCATGTTCGCCTTGCCCCTGAGGATTGCCGAAGCGCCAACGGCTATGAACATGGCCTCCAACTCGATCTCGCACCTGTCCGCCACGCTCGTCCCGATCCCCCAGGTGAAGGTCAGACGGGCCGTATCGCCAACAGCCCCCGCCGTGCCTACGCGCACGGTGAGAACGGGTGCCGCCGTGCCAGCCGACTTGACGAGGATCATGCGCCAGTGGTAGCAGCGGCCGATCGTCGGAGCGCCGAGCGCGGCCAGCGTCAGCGCGGAGTTGCTCAAGTACACGTCGGTCGTGCTGAGCGTCTGGTCGCCGCCGGTCAGCTTGTTCGTTGACCCGGCAGGCACCGAGATCGAAGCCTTGTTGTAGAACCAGCCCGTGCCCTCGGTGAAGGTGAGCGACTCGCCGGGCTGGAGCGTGATCGTGTTCCCAGGTGACCGGCCCCGTACGCTCGATCACGACTCGCACCGTGGTCGAAGCCGAAGCGTGCGTGTTGGTAACCGAGACGGCCTTGATCTTGCGGATGCTACTCGCGTTGGGAGCGGCCAAAATCGTGGTCGTGGTCGCAGTCGTGATGTTCGTGAACTGTGTCTCCGGCCAGTCAGGAACCGGCGGCGAAGCCTGCGTCGCCTCGATGAAGGAAACGATGCAGTCGAGGTCTGCTGCCGAGCCGGTGATGACGCGGAGCAGGTCGGTAGTTGCGGTTTGCAGGTTGTGCATTAGGTCTTCGCCGACCCTCCTGGTGGGGGACTCGGAAACGCAGACGTATCAGGAGCGACAGCAGGCTTACCGCCGCCGCCGAACTTGCTGAAGCGGGTCGCGAGCAGGTTGTCCGCCCGTGTGCCGAGCCCGATATACCCCTCGCCGTAGGTGAAGTCCGAGGCGCTCGCCTTCTCGACGCCGTTCACATAGAAGCGAAGCGTCCCCAGGTTGTTCTCACCGCCCAGCTGGTCGCCGACGACGATCGTCTGCGCCACGTCGGTCAGGCGCGTGAACGAGCCGCCGTCCATGCGATCGAGCTCGAGGCGCCCGACACCCGCGCCCGTCTGTGACCAGAAACGGAAGATGTACCCGTCGGGCGTCGCCGTGTCGCCGTCTGCGATGCTCGCGAACAGCTCGAGCGAGTCCGGCCCGCCCTCCATCAGCGCGTCGACCTGGGCGTACACCTCCTGGCTGTACGTGTAACGCGCGTTCCACATCGCCGAAGAGGTCTCGGTATCGGGGGCAATCTTTTCCGAGATGACCTTCATCCCACCGTCGCCGGAGTTAACCGAGGAGGTGAAGTCCGAGGAGGGTGGCGGGCCCGCGTCCGGCGTCTTGCCGTCGAAGAGAATCGGAGCGGTCGGGAAGGCCATCAGACGAGCCCCGCGATTGCGTCAACCGTCGTCGGCGGCGCTCTGTCCACCGTCTCGAACTCGATCGTGGTGCCATTCCAGAACGGACGCCGCCAGCGCTTCCCGTAGAAGCGGAGCACGTCGCCCAGCGTGTAGTCGCCAAGGTCGCCTGGGAAGCGGTCATTGATCTCCTGCACCGTGTAGCCGAGCGAGAGCGCGATGTCCTTCAGGCGCTGCTTGGCAGCAGGCGGAAGATCAGATAGGGGATCGTTCAGCAAGTCCTTGTTCACCCGGTCGACGTTCGGTAGGGCGCCGATCTGGTCGAGCACCGTGTCAGAGGCTCGCACCTTGCACACGCAGTAGTTGCCGAGCACCTCGGCGCACTTGTAGTTGAGCGAGTCGGGCGGATTCCCGGCGCGAATGAAGGTGACCCGCGTCGGGAAGCCGTGCCCGATCGTGTCGTCTCTGACCATCGGCCCGAGGAACCAGGCGACGGGCACTTCAGCAACTCCCCTAGGTGGTGTCGACCTTGGCGACGCCGGTCGCGTCGAACTGAATCGTCAGGTTCGCCGCCGTCACCGTCTGCGCCCCCAGGTCGTTGTAGATGAGCAACGGGTCAGTCGTGGATGCGCCGGCCGTGTTCTCCCAGCAGAGCCCGTAGCGGAAGGCGGCGATCGTGACTGTCGTCCAAGCTGCATCAGCAGCGTCCAGGCGAGTCTCATCGGTGCCGGTGTCGTAGACCGACGTCTTCGAGCCGAGAGTCACACCGAGCGTGGTATAGCCCGTGCCCGAAACCTCAGAGCCCGACCAGTCGTTGAAGAAGTCGTCGGTGTCGACGTTGACCGTCTGCGCCACGGTGTGCAGCGAATACTGGATGACGTGCGTGTCCCAGCTCGTGACAGGCGAGGCAGCGCCCATCTGCCGGTCGAAGTACAGGCCGAACCAGGGCATCTACTTCACCTCCTCGATCTCGACGAGCTTCATCGGATCCTCTGCTTGTCGCACCCCATCGGGAGTGACGATGTCGTAGCGGGCGAAGTCGACCTTGCGCCGCTCCACCTCGTGGTCGTACTTGGCTTTCGTGATCTCCCCCGCCTTCAAGCTCTCGTCGAGCCGCTGGTAGGTGAGATCGTGCCGGCCTGCCCTGCGGGTCTGGTAGGCCATGAGCAGGATCTTCGCTTCAGCGCGGTCACGAGCCAGGAGCCGCACGTACTGGCTGCCAGCCTTGGACTTGAAGTGGCCACGCCATAGCTTCATGCCCTGTTGTTCGGCTAGGCGGGCGAGAGGCCGGACTCAGAGAAGCGGCGCAGGAAGATGTTCTGCTCAGCCCCCGTGTTCATCCTGATCCCCCACTTGTATTGCTCGTGATAGTGAGGCCAGACGATCACCTGCCCGATGTGGCCGAGATGGGCTCCGGTGTCGCAGTGGATCTTGAAGCCGGCGTTACGGATCTTCCTGCAAAACTCGAGGTCTTCGTTCTGCTTGCCGTAGGTCTCGAACCACGGCTCTCCGATCGCATCGAGGACATGCTTCTTGATCAGCATCCCCGCCTGGCCCGAAGCGTAGATCTCCGTCAGACCGTCCTCGGGAAGCGAGGTGTGCAGGATGTGCGTCCCCTCTTCATCGGCCTCGAAGTCTTCACCCTCGTAGACAACGTGCGGATAGGGGCTCGAGCGCTGTAGGCAGAGAGGAACGACCACGTCGACGTCATGCAGCACGAGCCTTTCCAGAAGGTCGGGGTTGAAGACGTGGTCGTCACCGATCAGCCACAGCCAGTCTCCCTGCATCCCCTTCGCCAATTCGTTGCAGTTGCCGGTCACGTTGGAGCTTGTCTGCCAACTGAAGTACGAGACCAGCTCCCCGGAGTAGCTGAGCAAGCCCAGCAGGGCCATCGAGAAGATCGAGTAACGGGACAACTCCCCGGAGACAACTCCCACCGTGCCGCTCTTGATGGCCTTCTCGGGAGCCTCGCGCAGCTTGGGGTATTGCTTCGTGCTCAGCGGAGCTTCCTGGCCGGATTGCCAACCCACACTTCGCCGGCAGGCACGTTCTTGACCACCACTGCCCCCGCTCCGATCACAGCGTCACTACCGACGATTACCCTCGGCTTGAAGACAGCGCCCTGCCCAACCTTGACGCGATCTCCGATCGTCACCTCACCGCCGACCGAGGACATGGGCGCGATCTCGCAGTCTGCTCCAACCTCGGCGTCGTGGCCAATGTGACACTTCGCCATGAGGAAGGACCTCGCTCCAACGCGAGTCGCCCGAAACATCCCCGAGTCCACCGTCACGAAGGCGTTGACTCGGGCAGACGGATGAATGATCGGGTAGTAGCCGTTGAAATCAGGCGGACGCTCTCGATGCTCGGGTGGCCCTCCGATCAGGGCCGTGTGGTGAATCACGTCCAGGGCACCGCCTTGAGCGCGATCCCCGGAGGAAGCCGCTTGCCGTGCTCTCGCAGCCACTCCGGGCCGTCTGAGTACAACTCCTCGACTTGGCGCTGCGTGTGCGTCTCGACCACGACCCGACCGCCGCAGGCGGGGCAGCACTCGTCCTTGATCCCGTCCAAGGCGTGGAAGCGGTCGAACCAGCGAGCAGCTTCCATCACGGTCAACTGCTCCCGTAGCAGCCCAAGCTCTGTCTCCAGTTCTTCGTATGAGGGCTTGACAGCGGGGAGAAAGCGAAGACTATTCGCCGACTGGCTCATCTTGCTCGAGCGCCCTGAAGAGGTCGGGGTTGGACTGGACCGGCGGTGAGTCCGCCCGGATCGGCTTCGAGCGGGAGTTGAAGGTGTAGGTGACCCCGTCGACGTCAATCGAACAGGACTGCACCGCCTCCACCATCTGGTTCGGCCTGAACTTCTCCTTGCGCTTCATCTCACCCTCCTACGTAGGGTGTGGCCCCGACTTCGTAGGTAGCCGGGGCCACAGTGGTTGTCGCTAGGCGCCGTAGCCCCAGCGCTTCTTGACCTTCTCGTACAGGTAGCGGAGGCCGTGTTCCCTGGCCTCTTCCGAGCCCGGCTCGCCCTTGAACTCGCCGACCTTGGCGAGTGCGTAACCGGAGGGAGTGTCGTAACCGTCGTCGCCCTTATTGGGGATGACGCGATCCGGCTCCGTCAGGTCGGGCTGGACGGTCTCGGAGAGAGGAAGCACCTCCGACAGCTTCTTCTCTGCTGCTGTTGGCTTGTCGTCTGCCATTTCGGGTGATTCCTCCCTTCCTATGCGAGCTTGAGTGTCCGGAACGCGTTGGCGTCCACGACCTTGGCACCGTTCCGCCAGTAGGCGTAGAGCCCGCGCTGTCCGGTTGGCATGTTGTTCGTGACGTCGAACAGATGCGGGATCGTCTCCACGTTCATCCCGATCCGCTCCACGATCACGTAGTAGTTGAAGTCGCCGTAGACGCCGATCAACTGGCCGGTCGTCATCGTCTGCGACATCGCGGACGACTCGTAAGCCGGCCTGCCGAGCAGGTTGGCCTGGAACTGACCCGGCCCTGGTACGTCCTGCGAGGCAACGCCCGACTTGAGCGTGTCGATCCAGATCCCCGCACCGCCCGAGGTGTCGAACTGGCGGATGCGGTTGGCGATCCCGAGGTTCATCACGAACGCCGAGCGCGGCCGGAAGCGCGGCCCAAGAGCCGCCTGCCAGCCGTAGATGTCCGCGATCACGATCGCGTTGGTCGCAGCCGCCGTGTAGACGGTGGTGGCACCGGTGATCACGCCGAACGGCTCGTTCGTGCCGTTTCCGAGCGTGAACTTGGTGGCCTCGAGCTCGTCCTTCGAGTCCGAGAGCAACCCGCCCATCTCCGAGGAGAACGAGGCCCAGTCCATCCCGATCTCGATCGAGAAGGGGATGAAGGCCCGTGCCTTCTCCGTGGAGATCGTCGGCTGTGCGAGCGTCGGAGCGGCGTCCGTTGCCGCTGTCGCCTCGGCCGCATAAGCAGCCGTGACGCCTGCGGAAGAAACGCCCCTCCACTCGTCGACCGTGATCGGAATCACCCTGGAAATCGCCCGGTAAGGGTTGATCGCCAGGTTCGAGGTGGGGATGATCGAGGGGTCGAGCTCGAACGGAACCGCGAAGCCTCCCGATGTCCCGGTCAGCGATGCGGCTCGAGCGATGTCGATCGCCCTTCCCTCTTCCGAGGACAGGTAGGCGTTGGGCGTCAGCGCCTTCAGAAACGCCCTCTTGTAGAGCGGGGAGCCTGTGACGAGCATGTGCCGGGAAAGCTCGGCTGATTCGCCGTCGATCCTGGCCGCGAGATCGGTCAGGTGCTCCTGCGTCGTCTCGCGCTCAGCTCCCGGATGCGGGAAACTGGCTCGCTCGACGACGTGCTTGGCCCGCTCCTTGAACTCCGAGCCCGCAACGCCTGGGTCGCGGAAGTCGAAGCGGACTGCATCCAGATCGAAGACGCGATCTCCGGTGACGGCCGAGGGGCGGCGCATCTGCGGGACGTCGATCTGCTCCGAGCGCTGTACGTCGGTGGCGAGATCCTCGATCCGCTCGCGTCGTGCCTCGAGCTCGATCCGGGTCTTGTACTCCTCGATCTGCTTGTTCATGTTGTTCCAGCGCTCCATCTCCTTCTCGGGGAAGCGCTCGCCCTTGTGCTCGGCCTCCAACTCCCTGACAGAGGTCTCGAGATCCGCGCACTCAGAACGCAGTGTTTCTAGGACAGAAGCCATGATGGTTTTTCCTCCTCTCTTGTCTCGGCTTCCTGCTGAGTGCGGCGGCTCTCCTCGTCTGGAGTGGACGGATCCGGCTCCTCGCGATCGAGTGTCGCGGCTCCTTCTGCCATCAGCTTCCGAATCTGATCAGGGTTCGAGAGCAGGTTGGCAAAAACAACTTCGTCGGTCATCGACCTGACCACGACCTCCGTCCCGTCGATCTTCGGGAACGGGGTCGGGCCAAACTCTCGTAGGCGCAGCTCTGTGTAGGTGCGCTCTGGGATCGCCTCTCGATTGAAGTCCGACCTCTTCGGGTTGAGGTCTTCGTCCATCTTCACGACCGAGGCGTGGAAAGAAGCTCCGAGCAGCCCCGCTTTCATCGCCGGCACAAGCGACGTCACGTAGGGCGCATCGAGCAGCGAGACCTCGAACGAGGCGTCGTCGCGCAGCACGTCGATCGTACCCAGCGGCTTGATCCCGATCTGCGGGTCTTTTCCGTGCGAGAACAGAACCCGGATCTTGGGCAGGTTCTCCTTGATCGTCTTCGTGAACGCCCCCGGCTGGATGCGCTCCACGAAGTGCCCCTCAAAAGCGGAATCGATCTCCGTCCAGCGGTTGAAGACCGTGAACGCCCCTCGCATCTTGGGGGTCTCATCGTCGCGCTCGATGAATTCCAAGCCTGGGCTTACCGCTCGGTACAGGTCTTCCATCGCCTAGTTGTTCGG
>Ga0193738_1000344_pt1 | contig 27200 bp, 19 predicted proteins | sample L2a1metaG_FD_144927 | JGI IMG/M metagenome (GOLD analysis project Ga0193738, IMG submission 144927) | Soil microbial communities from a riparian zone of the East river system, Colorado, United States - L2a1 | ecosystem: Environmental > Terrestrial > Soil > Riparian zone | place: USA: East River... | reverse complement strand
AACTACGTTATTTTTGTTGTTTAACTCATTTTATGGCTATGCATCTTACTCCGGATAATCGTTTAAAAAAACTCGTTGTCATTGGTGACAGGGTATTGATAAAACCAACGAGGCCAGATGAGCGAACTGCCAGTGGTCTTTATTTGCCACCCGGTGTGCAGGAAAAAGAAAAAGTGCAACAAGGGTATGTTATTAAAACTGGTCCAGGTTATGCAATACCAATGCCTGTTGATGATGAACCATGGAAGCAGGATGATGACCAGGTAAAGTATGTGCCATTACAGGCAAAGGAAGGCGACCTTGCAATATTCTTGCTAAGCGGTGCCACCGAAGTGATGTATGAGAAAGAAAAATATTTTATCGTCCCGCAAAGTGCCATCTTGATGTTGGAAAGAGAGGAGGATCTATGAGAAAAATATTTTCAATACTGATCTTATTTTTTGTTTGTTTTCAAGACATTCAAGCACAAAAAGGAATTGATGCTCTTATACAAGCAGAAGAAAATTTCGCAACCTATTCAGTAGCTAACGGTACAAAAGAAGCATTCCTTAAATTTCTTGACAGCGCAGGAATTATTTTCGATAATGGAAAACCTGCAAATGGGATCACGACATGGAAAAAAAGAGAAAAAGAGCCAGGTATTTTGAACTGGCATCCTCAATTTGCAGAGGTATCCGGATCAGGAGATTTTGGTTATACAACAGGTCCATGGACTTTTCAGAATTCTTCAAACGATACTGTGGTTGCAAGAGGTCAGTATACAACTGTATGGCAGATCAATAGAAAAGGTGAATGGAAGTTTTTAGTTGACCTTGGAGTAAGTAATACGCCCCCGGGTTTGAAAACAGAAGTAAAAAAAATAGATGTTGCAAAACGATCTTCTTCAGGTGCCGCACAACATGATTCACCGGTTATCGCTGAAAATAATTTTATAACAGCAGTTTCAAAGGATAAGTCAAAAGCGTATAAAAAATATTTATCCTCGAAAAGTATTTTGAATCGCAATGGATATATGCCTGCAATTAATTCTGCCGATCAGCGAAAACTACTTGATATGACTACATCATCTATTCAATATAAACTAGACGGGGCCGGGATGTCACCAAGTATGGATCTGGGATATGCGTATGGAACGACAACTATTAATGGTAAAACAGATAATTATTTACGAATATGGAGATGGGAGAAAGATGAATGGAAGATCGCATTGGAAGTATTGAGGTATTAATTTATTTAGTCAATTTGTAGTATGGCAGACAAAACAAAATTTCTCGAAGCAGTAAAGACTGGTTATACATTTAAAGGAGAAGCATATAAGATCGGCTGTGCAGTTTTAGATGGGGAAGTTGTCAGCGATGCGGCTGTTCTACTTCCATTAAAAACAATGAATCGCCATGGTTTGATCGCTGGTGCAACTGGTACAGGTAAAACAAAGACATTACAAGTACTAAGTGAAATTTTAAGTGATGCAAGTGTGCCGGTCGTTATGATGGATATCAAAGGTGACCTTAGTGGCATTGCTGCAGCCGGGCTTGTGAATGATAAAATAACAGAGAGGGTACAGAAATTAAATGTTGAGTTCAAGCCAACTGCTTATCCAACCGAATTACTTACACTCAGCAATCAAAAAGGAGCAAGGCTGAGAGCAACCGTAAGTGAATTTGGGCCTGTGCTGCTTTCAAAAATTTTGGGATTAAATGATACGCAAGGCGGCTTTGTTGCTATGATCTTTAAATATTGTGATGATAGCAAACTTCCTTTATTGGATCTGAAAGACTTTATAAAAGTATTGCAATATGTGAGCGACGAAGGAAAAGCTGAGTTGGAAAAAACATATGGAAAGATTTCAACTACTTCTACTGGTACTATTTTAAGAAAAGTGATCGAACTTCAACAACAAGGTGCTGATATATTTTTTGGGGAAACAAGTTTTGATGTAGAAGACCTGTTACGCATTAGTGATGATGGCCGCGGAATGATCTCGGTTGTTCGTGTTACTGATCTGCAGGATAGGCCAAAACTGTTTTCAACTTTCATGTTACAATTGCTTGCCGAGTTATATGCAACCTGCCCGGAAGAAGGTGATCTGGATAAGCCAAAACTGGTGATGTTTATTGATGAAGCACATCTTATTTTCCAGGAAGCCAGCCCTGCTTTGTTACAACAAATTGAAACGATCATTAAGTTGATCCGTTCAAAAGGAATTGGTATTTTCTTTTGTACGCAGAATCCAATGGATGTTCCAGCGTCAGTGCTTGCACAATTAGGATTAAAAGTGCAGCATGCGTTGAGAGCATTTACCGCGGCCGATAGAAAAGTGATCAAACAAACTGCAGAAAATTATCCTGAAACAGAATTTTATAAAACGAACGACCTGATAACACAGCTAGGAATTGGTGAAGCATTAGTAACAATGCTAAATGAAAAAGGAATCCCAACGCCACTTGTTCATTGTATGTTGAGACCTCCGCAAAGCAGAATGGATATTTTAACAGATGCAGAAATTGATGGACTGATAAGCAAATCAAAAATTGCTGCAAAATATAATAAGATAGTCGATAGTGAAAGTGCCTATGAAATACTCAACGAAAAATTGAATAAAGCTGCGAAAGAAGATGAGCAGATAAAACAACGTAAGGGTGAACAGAAAGCGGAAAGAAAGTTCACAAAAGAAGACAAAGGAATTTTCGACGACCCTATTGTAAAAAGTATGACACGTACTGCGGGAAATACAATTGTAAGAAGTTTATTAGGTGTATTAGGACTTGGAGGTAGAAGCCGTCGCGGTAAGTCTTTATTTTAATCTAACCCATCCCGCATTATCCACTTCTAATTTATTTTCTGCCTGTAGAAATTCGATCACTTTCCAGGCTTTCTCTTTTTTTATTGTGCCAAGCTGATCCATTAATTCTTTTGAAGGAAGGGGTTGTGGCGCTAAAACTGTTTGAATGCGATTACTGATCTTTTCAAATTCTTTTTCGTCGATATGAACTTTTTTCTGCCGCAGGCAATTATCACACACTTTGCAATTATGCAATTTATTGTCACCAAAATAACTGCCGATCATTTTACTGCGGCAGGTCACAAGCTCCTGCACATACTGAACTATGTTTTTTACTCTTGCTATAAATTTCTCTTTCCGTTTATGATATAGATCCATGTTTATAGAAAGATCTTCCACTTTTACACGATTTCGTGGAAAATAAAGCTGCGGTGAATCTTTCTGCGGTTCATAGTGTATAATACCAAACCGACCTAGCTGCAAAAGATCTTTTTTTATTTCTTCAACATCCTTTTTCAATAAACGAATTAAGACTATTTCAGAAATTGAAGTAGGGAAATCAAATATTCCTTCATAGCCACGAAGCAAAGCTTTAATGGCGGGTTCCAGTTCAGGGTGAGATGTTTCAAAATCATACAATGCTTCCTTTGTCGTGGTAAATTTAATTTTTGAAGGAAGGAAGACTTGCTCATTCAACGAAAGCCAGTTATCCTGCTCCAAAGCTTTCAATGAATAAATAGCAGTGTGAGTATTTAGCTTGAATTTTTTTACAAAATCATTGATATCAAAATCAAAATAGTTTCCTTCGCCGGTACCAGCCGGTATTTGTAAATAATTTGCGACTGACTGATAAACATTTTTTATATCATCCAGCGACGGATAACGGATCGCCGCTAATCCTTCTAATTCGGTAATGTCATTATCGTCATAAAGTAAGACTGCAAAAGATTTTTCGCCATCTCGTCCTGCACGTCCGGCCTCCTGGTAATAATTTTCAAGACAGTCCGGGACATCAGCATGGATCACTGAACGAACATCAGGTTTATCAATTCCCATTCCGAATGCATTGGTGCAAACGATAACCCTTGTTTTATTTTTTATCCATTCCTCCTGTCGTTTATTTCTTTCTTCCTGTGGTAAACCGGCATGATAAAAATCAGATACAATGTTTTGCAGTTGCAGCAATTCGGCGATTTCTTTTGTTCGTTTCCGGCTTTTGCAATAAACGATTGCACTGCCCTGAACTTTATTTAATATTTCAATTACTTTATTGATCTTGGAATCAACTTTAAAAACGCTATAGGAAAGATTTTTCCTTTCGAAAGATTGTCGAAAAATATTTTTTTCTTTGAACTGGAGTTTCTCACAAATATCTTCCTGCACTTCTTTTGTTGCAGATGCAGTCAATGCTATTACAGGAACATTTTTTAATTCTTCTCTTAATGCTGCAATGCGTAAGTATGGCGGACGAAAATCATATCCCCATTGTGAAATGCAATGCGCTTCATCAACAGCAACAAGATTGATGTTCATCCCCGGCAAGTATTCTTTAAACAAATTTGTTTCAAGTCTTTCCGGGGAGACGTATAAAAATTTACAATTACTGTTTGTTGCGACTTTTAATGTATTGATCACTTCTACACGACTCATACCAGAGTAAATTGCAAATGCAGTAATGTTTTTCCTGCGCAGGTTTTCCACCTGGTCTTTCATTAATGCGATCAATGGAGAAATAACAAGACATAATCCTTCTTTAGCTAAAGCCGGGACCTGGTAGCATAATGATTTTCCTCCACCAGTAGGCATTAATGCAAGAGTGTCTTTTCCATCAAGAACGGAATTGATCACATCTTCCTGTAGAGGCCTGAATATATCATAACCCCAAAACTCTTTTAATATTTTTTGAATATCGGCCAAGGATCAAAAAAAGTTGAACGATGAAGGTAGGGAAAGAAAAAAATCTTATTGTAGTGGCAACACTACTCAACTTTTTTCACAAATAACCTGACAGAATTTATCGCAAGCACAACATCACTCAATCCCATAACCAATGCGCCGAAGGTTGGAGTAAGATAACCAAACGCAGCAACAGGAATGGCAACAATATTATATGCAAATGCCCAGAAAAGATTTTGTTTGATAGTAACATAGGTTGCTTTACCAAGTCCAAGAGCCATCGGCATTTTTTTCAAACCATGACTCATCAACACCACTTGTGCACTCTGTACTGCAACTTGTGAAGCCTCGCTCATTGAAATACCAATTGTTGCTTTCGCCAATGCCGGTGCATCATTAATACCATCACCAACCATTGCAGTAGGAGTTGCAGCATTCAGGTCGGCTATTTTTTGCAATTTTTGTTCAGGTGTTTGTTCTGCAATTACTTCATCAATATTAAGCTGAGTTGCTAACGCTTCACATTTTGCACGCCGATCGCCACTTAATAAAATTGTTTTTATGTTTTTGCTATGTAAATAATCAATCACCGATTTAGCCTCCGGACGGATCTCATCTTTTACATCGATCCAACCAAGCAGCTCATTATTTTTTACGATATAAATATTATGATTATCTTCTTTTGTAAACTCTTTTGCCACATTAAATGAGCCAGCCCAATATTCATTCCCTTCTTTATCGCTTGCTTTCATGCCAAGCCCTTTTATTTCTTCTACTTTATTCCAGCGTATTTCATCTTTCGGTTTCCATTCTTCAATAATCGATTTTGCTATTGGATGATTCGAGTACTTTTCAAGACTGTATGCAATTTTTTTAAATTCAGACTCGTCACCAACTAAAAACTTAAAACCCGAAACTATAAACTTTCCTGTTGTAAGCGTTCCTGTTTTATCAAACACAACCTGTGTTATGTTTTTAAACATTTCAAGACTGGTAGCATTACGGAAAAGAATTCCATTCTTCGCGGCACGACCTAATCCTACAGCTATTGCAGCAGGTGTTGCCAACCCCATCGCACAAGGACAAGCAATCACCAATACAGCAATGCTTCGCATCAGTGCAGGTGTAAACTGACTTAATAAGATCCAGTTTACAATAAGAGTAACCACAGCAATACCAATAACAAGTGGAACAAATATGGCACTGATCTTATCTGCTAATTGCTGCACCGGGGGTTTTTCTCCCTGTGCTTGCTTTACCATATTAATAATGCCTGCAAGAACAGTATCATCACCAACGGCTGTTACTTGTGCTTTAATAGTGCCATCGGAGATCACACTGCCACCAATGAGTTTATCTTTTGCATATTTATGAACCGGAAGACTTTCACCAGTAACTATGGCTTCATTCACATGAGCTTCGCCCCAAAGAATTTTGCAGTCAATAGGAACTTGCTCACCGCTTTTTATTAAAATAAGATCGCCGACTCTTAGTTGAGTATTTTCAACTGGAAAAATTTGTTCCTGGTGTTTGTCATCAAAAGCGATCATATTCGCCATCACTTTTTGAGACTTCACCAATTTATTTAACTCTCTTTGTGTTGATTGTATAGAAGCATCCTCTAAATAATTACCGAGGAATACGAGTGTGATGATGGTAACTGATGTTTCATAAAACATGAAATTTTCTGCCTGCCCGGTTAATGTTCCATATAAACTGTAAGCAAAAGCTGCTGTAGAACCAAGAGCAACCAGCACATTCATATTTGGTAAACCATTACGTAAGCTTTTCCATGCACTTTTTCCAAAAAAGTCCATACCGACCAGGTATACAGGGATTGTTAATCCAAGTTGTAGCCAGGGATTATCTATCCAATGAATATGCAGACCGGGAATCATGTGAAGCACAAATACCAATGCAAATGGAAGACAGAAAAAGAAACGTTGAAGATGTGTTGAAAGAAATGGTTTTTTCTTTGCAGTTATTTGTTGTTGATTGGCTACATGATAACCAAGATCACTAAGTCCTTTTATAAGTTTTGGCGCTGCGGGGCTACCATTCATTTCAAAACTTACATCACCGCTTACTGAATTCACCTTCACATTTTTCATTCCCTGTTTTTCCAGGTATTTATGAATCGTGAGGGCACAGCTGCTGCAATCCATTCCTTCTACTTTCCATTGTACATTTTCCATAGTAACTCCTTTTCCTTTGTTGCAAATTCTGTTGCAAAAATAAGAATTAAACAAAGGCAAGCCAATTAAGCATTTGATAATCTTATACACTCTGTTGCAAAAGCACAAATATCTTTGCCCGGTGAAAGTCAGTTACAAATTAAGTGCTATCATAGATGCTGCCACTCGATTTTGGCAGGCAATCGGTGATAGCAAGCTAGTCGCTTTTCATGCAAACATGGGCGCCGGAAAAACCACTTTTATCCATGCACTTTGCGAGGTAAAAGGAGTGAAAGATGTTGTAGGCAGTCCCACTTTTTCAATTATAAATGAATATTACTTTCCATCCGGTAAGATCTTCCATATTGACCTGTACAGGCTGGAGGATGAGGAAGAGGCGATAAGAGCAGGAGTGGAGGATTGTCTTTATAGTGATCATATTTGTTTTGTTGAATGGCCCGAAAAAGCTCCCGGCCTGTTTCCCAATAATACAGTTCATGTGTTTATTGAAGTTGAAGATTCAGAAACCCGCCACCTTACTATACAGGATAAATAGTTATTTTTGATTCCCGTCAAGCTGCTACTATTTAGCAACGGTTGCGTCGCACTCTTCAACTGTATCAATTCTGCTCAGCAGAATTACCGGACGTACAAGTGAGTGACACAACAGAAGCCGAATAGAATTAATAAAGCTTGTATCAAAAAAATAGTTCCGGCAACCAACAACCAGCTAATGAGCCAGCAAAGACCAAAGATCAGCACATCGTTCAGCTACGAAACATTGGAAGAAACGCTGGATATAAAACCCAAAGGTGCAAAGCTGCAGATCGGTATCCCAAAAGAAATTGCCTTCCAGGAAAATCGTATTGCGTTAACACCTGATGCGGTAAGTGTATTAGTGAGTAACGGTCATGAAGTGACGATCGAACATAACGCAGGAGAAGCTGCACATTTCCGTGATAAAGATTATAGCGAAGCAGGCGCAAAGATCGTTTATGATCGTGCTGAAGTTTTTAAAGCGCCTATACTTGTTAAAAGTGCACCGGTTATCGATGAAGATATTCCTTTGTTACAACTCAACCAGGTTATCATTTCACCTATTCATCTTTCGATACTGAAAGCCGAGCTATTGCAAAGGATGATGGATAAAAGGATCACGGCAATTTCATTTGAGAATTTGCGTGATGACAGCGGCACATACCCGATCGTTCACAGCATGAGTGAGATAGCAGGAAGCGCCGTAATGCTGATCGCTGCACAATACCTGGGTTCTGCAAATCACGGTAAGGGAGTTTTGCTCGGTGGTATTTCAGGTATTGCTCCAACTAAAGTAATTGTAATTGGTGCCGGTATTGTAGGTGAATATGCAGTAAGAGCAGCCCTGGCTTTGGGTGCATCCGTAAAAGTTTTTGATAATAATGTGTATCGTTTAAAAAGATTGCAAAATAATGTTGGGCATCGTTTGTGGACCTCAGTTATTGAGCCACGGATGTTGTCAAAACAATTAAAGACCTGTGAAGTAGCTGTTGGCGCATTGGGAAGTGAAACGGGAAGAACGCCAATGGTTGTAACAGAAGAAATGGTGAGCAATATGCGAACAGGCTCTGTTGTCATTGATGTTAGCATAGATCGCGGTGGATGTTTTGAAACCTCAGAGATCACCAGTCATGAGCACCCGGTGTTTTTAAAATATGGTGTTATTCATTATTGTGTTCCCAATATTCCTTCTGGTTTTGCACGAACTGCTTCACAAGCTATTAGCAATGTGTTGATGCCATTATTAATGGAAGCAGGTGATGAAGGTGGTTTTGAAAACCTGGTATGGCATCATATTCATCTTCGTGGTGGTATTTATCTTTTCAAAGGTGCACTGACCAATTTCTATCTTAGTCAACGTTTTGATCTTAAGTATACTGATTTGAATCTGTTGATCGCAAGTCAGCGATAGATCTCCGAATATGTCAAAGCCTTTTCTCGAAAAATTCAGAAGAATTACTTCAAGCGGATTTTATTTGCCACAAGTGGATGGGTTGAGATTTGTTGCCATATTCATGGTTGTATGTATTGCGCATATTCCGAATTTTATAAATCGGAAATTTTTTGAAGGTGAATTTGTTACGGGCTACTGGGACCAGGTTAGTTTAGATGGGGTGTTTGGAGTGCATTTCTTTTTTATCATCAGCGGGTTTGTTTTAGGACATCATTTTGCAAAAAAATATATTCACAACAATGAGAAAGCTGATTTAAGAAAATATTATCTGCGCAGGCTGACAAGGATGGAACCTCCATATCTTTTGGCGCTAATTATTTTTTTTATTGCACTTGTCTTTATAGTGAAGAAATATGAGTTCGCTGAACTTTTTCCTCATTTCATTGCTTCTTTTTTTTATGTACATAATGAAGTGTATCATCAGCACTCTTATGTTCTTCCAGTTGCATGGACACTGGAGATCGAGATACAATTTTACCTGCTGGCTCCTTTGATAGGATTGTTGTATCGCTTAAAGAAAAGAGAAATAAGATGGATAATGTTTCTTGTTTTGATTTTAGCAAATACATATTACTGGTATAATGTATGGCAGGGTATCCATGTATTTAGGTTTATTCATTATTTTTTATGTGGTATGCTTATGGCCGATCTTTATGTGGAGAAAATAAAATTTCCTGGACCATCGTGGGTTGGGTTTATAATCGGTATTGCCAGCCTTATTTTACTTCCTTTCATAATAGGGCTCTATTCTACAAACGGCTATATTATAAAATACCTGCTGATGGTATTATTATTTTATACAGTGCTGACAAATAAGTGGCTGATCAAGATTTTTTCTTTCGCTCCTATTGCAATTATTGGCGGTATGTGTTACAGCATTTACCTGATACACGAGCAGGTAATTTCAGCTACAGGAAGATTATTGAAGTTTATAAATATTGAGAATCAAGGAATATATTTTATTCTTTCATATTTATTGCTGGTGGTTGTTGTTTTAATAGTAAGTGCTGTTTATTTTAAGCTTGTTGAACAGCCTTGTATGAAAAAAGATTGGTGGAAAAAGTTTTTTAGTGCAAGGAAGAATCAAAAGGGGTTGCTGTAAATAGATGCGTGTTAAAATTTATCAAGCATTTTTGTTCCATCAAGTATAATTGTTTTGGTTTTCTTTTTCCAACCGTAAAGAATTACATAATTATCCGTTTCGGTTGTTACATAAGCAAAGTTCCCGCTGGCAATATTATATTTCACTTGTTCAGAATTAATCCCTTCTATTCTTTTTTTCTTCTTGTCATTAACATTCAGCATCATTATGTTTTCAGGGCTTTGGGTATAAAGGATGGTTTGTTCATCCAGCCAGGAAGGAAAATAATTATGTGTTGTTGTATCGTTGGTAAGATTGGTATGAAAACTTCCATTGATATCGGTTAGCCATATTTGATCATGCCCATCTCCGTTTTCAAGATAATAAACGATCTTTTTACTATCGGTGCACCAAATGGGATCATAACTTTTGTCTTTGCTGTTTTGAGTAATTTGTTTGATCTGTTTTGTCGCAGTATTCAAAACGCAAATATCGATCGTTGGATACCGACCTATACCGTTATGAGAAATATTATACATTAAATATTTCCCATCCGGTGACCAACTCAAAGAATTTTTTCTTGATGTATCTGTTTTGAATATTGTTTCCTGTTTTGTTGCTGTATTATAAAAATAAATATCAGCTCTTTTATTATCATTACGTTTCAGAAAAGCAATTGTCTTTCCATCTGGCGAAGGCGCAAGATTGCTTCCATTATCAAACAATGGTGTTAACTGTTTTGAGCTAATATCAAAACGGAACACTTTTGAAAAGAAAGGAGCTTTCTGGTCAGTTTTATGATATTTTACAACTGCAATCAAAAGAGATTTGCCATCGGGCATCCAAACGGCAGATACCGCACGGGTGGCATAGCTTGTATCAACTTGATTCGTTTGTGATATCGTCGTAGTTGTAAAAGTGACAGCAATCAGCAAAATGAATAATGGTCTCATTTTTCTTTTTTCTAAAGCAACGAGATATTTCAATGATGGAATAAAAATTTAGACAAAAGGGAAGACTTTGCTGATGTTTGGGAAGGTTTGCTAAACAAAGAGAATGCAGCCGGTTATTTTTTATAGTCGTTGATGTTCAATTTCTCGTTACAAAATCTATATTCTACTTCATCATTGCTGCTAACAACCACCATTCGGTTTTTACAATACTCATTTATAAGATCATGATAAAGCTGAATGCCTGCAGCATCAAGATTTGTGCAAGGCTCATCCAATAAAACTACGGGTACATCAGAAAAGATTGACTGAGCAAGTTTGACCCGTTGCTTCATGCCTGAAGAATAATTACGGATCTGTTTATTCACTGCATTTTCCAAACCAAGAATTGAAATTATTTTTTCTGAAGTGATCGAGGAAAGAAACGGTTTGAAACCACCATGAAAGTCTAAAAATTCTATCAACGTCATTTCTTCCACTACTTCCAGGTATGGAGCGCAGATAGAAATACAACTGTAAACTTTTTCAAGTTCTAATCTCTTATTGTCAACGGTCCATTCTCCGTCCCCTTCATTCACTTGCATCGATCCGCTTAATACTTGCAACAAAGTGGATTTTCCTGAACCGTTTGGCCCAACGATAGCATAAGATTGGCCTGCAGAAAACTCGTAGGTAAGATGACGAAAGATCCAGTCGCGGTTGAAGCGTTTACCCGCATCAGTCAGCGATATCTTCATCCACACTGTTTTTGGTGAAGCGTTTTATAATACCGCGGTTCGATTCGCGGATAAATGTTACGATCTCATCTCTTTCATCTGTTGCATCAAATTCTTCATCAAGATATTCAATGGCCTGTGTTGTGTTCAATCCTTTATTATATATACAACGATAAATATCAAGAATGTGGTTTATTTTTTCTACTCCAAAGCCTCTTCTCTTTAAACCAATAGAATTTACTCCTGCATAAGAAAGAGGAGTTCTTGCGGCTTTAATATAAGGAGGCACATCTTTGCCTACTAATGACCCACCGCTAAGAAATGAATGTTGGCCAATGCGAACAAACTGGTGAACAGCAGTCATTCCACCCAATATTGACCAATCACCAATTGTAACATGACCCGCTACCTGGGTATTATTACTCATAATGCAGTTGTTGCCAACTATACAGTCATGTGCAAAATGGCAATAGGCCATGATAAGGCAGTTTCTGCCGATCACCGTTTTTTCTCTGTCAACGGTTCCGCGGTTAATGGTAACAAACTCACGGATAGTGGTGTTATCACCAATGATCACCTGTGAATACTCACCCTGAAATTTTAAATCTTGCGGAATGGCAGCAATAACGGCTCCAGGGAAGATCCGGCAATTCTTTCCGATCCTTGCCCCTTCCATTATTGTAACATTTGACCCAATCCAGGTACCGTCACCAATCTCAACATCCTGGTGAATAACGGTGAAAGGATCAACCTTCACGTTGGTTGCCAAACGGGCATTTGGGTGAATATATGTATGGGGATGAATCATTTAATAAAAGTCTCCCCCGATCTGTTCGGGGGAGGCCCGGCAAAGTTAATCGTTAAAGCCAAACAGAGAATTTTTTTTAAAACTCCTTCATTTTAAGGTAGAATTATCGTCTTGCTTGATCTATGTTAAGACAATTAGCCATTTGTGTTGTAAATTTGCAGACTAATGCATAATCCACCGGATATATTATCACTTGCATACCGTCAGTCAATTTTACAGGATCAGTTTGCAATGCTCCAGGAAAAAGTAAGGTTGATACCAGGTTCTGTCCAGTATACTATTAAAAGGTACCATAATGCCGGTAACTGGAACATGGAGGATACAGGCATGCTGGTTTATCACTACGAAAAAAGCAAGCCAAAAGAAAATTATCTTGAATTGAAGTTCTGCGTGTCGGGTAATGTGTATTGCCGCCAGAAAGATATTGAGTGCAATATGTGCAAGTATAGTGCATCAAGGTCATGTGTGGAAAGAGTGGAGAGTGTGGATGTGATGAGTTTTCGTTTTTCACCGGCGCATATTTCTCAATTTGTAACCCGTAAAGGGAATGAGATATTGAGCGACGATGTTTTGAAATTTAAGCATGTTTCTTCTTTTACCAAAATTTTGCCGCTTTGTGGTAAAACGAGAATGGTATTGGAAGGATTGCTGAATCATACATACACCGATAGCCTGGAAAATATTTACATCAATGCGCAAACCCAAATGTTGTTGCTTTACAGTCTTGACTGCATGTTGGGCGAAAAAGAAATTGATGTGATCAATTGTAAGTTTTTGGCGAATGAAGCAGATCGTGATAAAATAACAAAAGCAAGAGAGATCCTGATCCAGCATATTGGTGAGCCTATCACTATTAAAGAACTTAGCCGTAAAGTAGCGATCAATGAATGTTACTTGAAAAAAGGATTCAAAGAAATGTTTGGAACCACCATTTTTGATTTTTACCAAAGTCAAAGAATGGAACATGCTAAATATTTATTGTACGAAAAGGGATTAAGTGTAACCGAGGTTTCTATGTTGCTGGGTTATTCTTCTATCTCGCATTTTTCTACGGCATTTAAAAAACATACCGGGCTTAAGCCTTGTGAATTATTATTGAGAGCCTAAAATTAAAATGAAGGTATTCGCTTTCATACTATCTGCTTACTTACTTTTTCTTTTTGCAATTCCCTGCTGCACTTTCGATAATTGCCCTGAAGATAAAATTGCACAGGAAGCAAATCATGAAAAAGGTGATGGTGATTGTGGTAGTTGTTCACCATTTTTTACTTGCACAGGTTGCTCAGGTTTTACTGTTTCATTTGATAATAATAGTATTGAAATAATTTCTGCTTTTTCTTCACAACAATATGCTGGGTTTATTCTTTCTTCCATTCCTGATGTTCATTATGATTTTTGGCAACCGCCTAAACTTGTTTGACAAACCAAAACAAAGTCAACAAGTTTTTTAATTAATCATTTACCTATGCAACGATTTTTTTTAGTTGCAGTGATACTGGTTACAGTGTTTACTGCATCTGCTCAACATACATTCAAAGCAAAAATTAAAAATAAAGAAACTGGTGAAGGTGTTGCTAAAGCATCAGTTACCGTAGTAGAATTAAAAAGAACGGCAGCTGCTGATTCCGCAGGTGTTATCTTAATAAAAGATATTCCCACGGGGAAGTATACAATCAAGATCACTTCAGTTGGCTACGCAGAAAAGGAAATTAAATATGATTTTCCACCCGACCAGGATGTAGCAATCGAAATGGAAACAGAAGAAGAAGAGGAAGAAGAAGTGGTGATCCAATCAACACGCAGCTCAAGAACTATCCAGGATATCCCAACAAGAGTTGAGTTTGTTGCCGGCGAAGAATTGGATGAAAAAGCAAATATGAAACCCGGTGATATAAGAATGGTATTGAATGAAAGTACGGGTATCACAACGCAACAAACGTCTGCAACATCTGCGAATGCTTCAATTCGGATCCAGGGATTAGATGGACGATACACCCAAATATTGAAAGATGGTTTGCCATTGTATGCCGGATTCAGTGGAGGATTAGGATTGTTACAAACACCACCACTCGATCTGAAACAATTTGAAGTGATCAAAGGATCATCTTCTACTTTATATGGAGGCGGAGCTATTGCAGGATTGGTAAATCTTATTTCAAAAGCACCTAAAGAAGAAAGAGAGTTAAACTTTCATATTGATGTAACAAGTGCAGGCGGAATAAATACCAGTGGTTTTTATGGTGAAAAGTTTAAGAACATCGGAGTAACATTGTTTGCATCACGCAATAGTAATTCAGCTTATGATCCGTCAGATGTGGGTTTAACCGCTATCCCGGAATTTGAACGATATACTTTTAATCCCAAGTTTTTCTTTTATATAAAAGAGAAAACACAATTGATGATCGGTGGAAATATTACAACTGAAAAAAGAACCGGCGGTGATATAGAATATATTAAAGGGAATAAACCTACAGGGTATACTGAAAAAAATAATACTGATCGCTATAGCTCACAGCTTTTACTGGATCATCATTTTAATGAAAAAAGTCAGTTCACTTTAAAAAATAGTATTAATCGTTTTCACAGAGTTATAGATGTCACTAGTTATGTATTCAGTGGGACACAAACCGGCACATTTAGCGAGGCCACTTATTCTTATCACGGTGATAGATCCGAATGGAATGGGGGTATTAATTTTGTGACCGATCAATTTGAAGAAATACAATTAACAGCAACACCTTCGAGAAACTATGAACAGATAACAACTGGATTATTTGTTCAGAATAATCTTAAAGTGAGTGATAAATTCAGCATGGAGACCGGCTTACGAGGTGATTATGTAAAAGATTATGGGTTTGCAGTTCTGCCACGTCTTTCTATGTTGTTTAAGTTTTCATCAAAACTTTCTTCACGTATTGGCGGAGGCATGGGTTACAAAACACCAACGATCTTTACAGAAGAAAGCGAAAGGTTATTATACAAGAATGTATTACCCATAGATCCGGACGAAAACGAAATGGAAAGAAGTTATGGAGTGAATGCAGATATTAATTATCGAACAAAGTTTGCCGATGACAAAATAAGTTTCAGCATCAATCATCTCTTCTTTTATACACGAATTCATGATCCGTTGATCTTAGAATCTTTGGTGGGAACAGGAGCACCAACCTATAAATTTAAAAATGTAGCTGGCCATTTTGATAGCAGGGGAATGGAAACAAATGTAAAATTGGGATACGGTGATTTTAAATTATTTGTTGGCTATACTTATACCAAAGCCTATTTGCACGAAGGAGACATTAAGACTGAGAATTTTCTAACATCACGGCACCGCTTGAACAATGTTTTGCTTTATGAAGTAGAAGAAAAATGGAAAATAGGATTGGAAGCGTATTATTTTAGCAAACAACAATTGAGCGATGGTGCTACTGGCCAGGCCTATTGGATAACCGGCTTCATGGCAGAAAAGCTTTGGGAGAAATTTTCGGTGTATATCAATTTTGAAAACTTTACGGATTCAAGACAAACAAAATTTGACACCATATATACTGGCACAATTGATAATCCTCAATTCAGGGATATTTATGCGCCACTCGATGGATTTGTAATGAATGGAGGTATCAAGCTAAGATTATGAGTGAATGGGGGATGAATAATGAGTAATCAGCATCTTTTCGCTGGTTACTCACTATTCTTTCTGTCCCCGATAATTCATAATATCCCGATCAAATAAATATAAACCGCTTTTATCATCACCGATCATTTCAAGTTTATCATTCAGTGTACGGGCTACTCTTTCTTCTTCCATTTGTTCATTTACGTACCACTGTAAAAAATTATGCGTGGCATAGTCCTTTTCTGTTAGTGCAAGATGGACAAGATCATTAATGCTATCACTTACTTTCAGTTCATGTTTAAGAAACTCTTCGAAGACCCGGCGCAGCGACTGAAAAGTAACCATAGGCTGTTCTAAAGCTGGTATCATTGCAAAACCACCCCGTTCATTTATAAAGCGAAGCAATTTTAACATGTGTATTCTTTCTTCATCAGATTGTTTAAAAAAGAATTCAGTGACACCCTGGAGGCCCGGCTGTATCTCCGCCCACGAGGCCATAGCAAGATATGCCTGTGATGATTCTGATTCCATCTGTACCTGTTTGTTTAGCGCCTCCTGCATTGATTTACTTAGCATAAGATTTTATTTAAGGTTTCAAACGTAAACTAAAATGTTTTTTTCAGATCAGGGTTTGTAAGAATAATATAGTCGCCTTTATAACTAAATTTTTCCCAATCAGGATTGCTGAATGACGCATCACTGAAACTGGCGATATTCAAAATTTTCAATTTCTTATTTCTCATTTGCAACTGGGATGCTGTGCCCAGTTTTTCTTCTGTATGAAAACCACCCACACAATGAAATACTTTTTTGTGTTTATTCTTTTTTAAATAGCTATAAATGCTATAGCCCATTCCTGCATCCCAAAGACTTTGACTATAATAAATATTTTGACTTGAACTACCGGGACTGCCTTTCATTATATCCATAAATTTTTCACGATATCGACCGCTTAATGTGTCATATGGTAATGGCGGTAAAAACTTTTTTGCATCTTTTGATAAGCTATCCAATGATCTCATGCCGCGACGGGTAACAAGACTTACATAACGTCTCGGTGGATTTGCAGCAATTACCGGGATCTTATTTTGTTTCGCATATTCGATCATTGGCCGGTAATCTTTGTAATTACTCCATAACCTTATATCTCTTGAAAATCGGGTTTCATCAATAGTTCCACCGAGGTATTCATTTAATACAAGCTGGCCATCTGTCTCAAACATTTCCATGCTTAAAATAACTTTATCCGCATATTGTGCATGTAGTGCTCTGAAAATTTTATTTTCCAAATAATGACCGGCGCTATCGTTATGTTCTTCTCCAAAAAACAAAACATCTGCATCGGCCATATCTGTCACGATTTTGTCAATCGTTATAACCTGTTTTATACGTGTGTCATAAATTTTATAATGGTTACTCAGGCTATCCTGTGCATGCGCTGACAATGAAAAAATAAAAATCAGGAGTATAGTGATCCATTTCATATGAACAGTTGTTTGCGTGAATGTAAAATATGTTTTCCACTTTGCGTAAACCGAATTCCTTTTTCCGTAAAACATCATTAACATGATAACAGACTTTTGCCCACAAAAAAATAGATCATGACCCGGGCTGCTCTTTGTCTTTTGTTTTGGAATTCTTTCAGCACAGATGTCAGCGCAAAATAAGTTATAATTCTTTTTGTTGTAAAAGTTTAAGCCTTCAACACATGTCAAATCGTTCAACTGGAAAAAGCAAATGGCAAAGAGTAAGAAAATTTTTTAACGACATCCATTTGTGGCTTGGACTAACAAGCGGCTTAATTGTTATAGCCATTTGCTTTAGTGGTACCGTCTATGTGTTTAATACGGAACTTACTGAGAGAGCGGCTCCTCATTTATATAAAGTGAAACCGCTTGAGGGACAACAACGCATACCTGTTGATTCTTTACTCGAAAAAATAAGAACAAGTACCGGCGGAACAATAAGCAGCATTACTGTACCTGCTGATCTTGCCCGTACTTATCAATTCAATGTAAGAATAAAAGCAGACAGCACGAATAGAGGAGGCACAACCTATATGGTGAACCCTTATACAGGAGATATTACTGGCACCTCTAAAGATAAAAATGGCACAAAGGAATTTATGTCAACGATGTTCAGTTTGCATCGTTGGTTGTTGCTTGATAGAATTAAAACTCCAATTATTAAAGGAAAGACCAACCGTGAACTTGGAAGTATAGTTACCGGCGCAGCAACTATAATTTTTACGCTTGGTTGTATCACGGGTCTTATTATTTGGTTTCCGCAGAAAGTAAGAAACTGGAAACAAGGATTAAAAGTAAAATGGAGCGCAGGATGGAAACGTATTAATCATGATCTGCATAATTCATTGGCATTTTATGCGTTGCTCTTCCTTTTATTAATGGGATTGACAGGGCCGTTTTATTCATTTGAATGGTATAGGAGTGGTTTGCAGAAAACACTGGGAACATATAAACCTAAAGATGCGCCCAAAGAAAAAACACCGAAATCAAAATTACCGGAAGATAAAGCTACTCTCAGCAGTTTATCAGTTGCAGATTATATAATCGAAGCTGATAAGCAATTAGCGTATTCTGGAAATTATAACATCACATTGCCCGCAGATTCAACTGCTGTTACTACGATCAGCAAAACCAAACTAGGGTTCTTTGCGCCTGCAGCAGGAGACAGGCTAACGCTTGATCAATACAGTGGTAAAGTATTAAAGCTTGATATTTTTAAAAATAAACCATTCAATGAAAGAGTAGCAGGCTCTGTTAAAGCTATTCATGTGGGTAATGTATATGGAACTTTTACCAAGTGGCTTTATTTTCTTGCTTGTTTGATAGCAACCAGTTTACCAATAACCGGAACGATGATATGGCTGAACAAAATGAAAAAGAAAACTAAGAACAAGAAAATGGAAAGGCAAGAAATATTAAGTGAAGCACAATTAGCCTAAATAACTGAACGGGTGAAAAGCAAAGTGATAATATGATGAAATTATATTATCGACTCTCTGTAAAATGAATTCCGCTTGGAATATATTTTATTACTCATGACTTTGCTCAAATCTTTTCATGATTCATCAACAAAACGTCGTCATTTATTTGTAAAAGAAATTTTCATCATTGTTTCATGACATTATTATGATGAAAGTAATTTTTTGGCAAAGAATCTTTGCGGCGAAATAAAACTTTATGAGAAAAATTTACAGTCTTTCTGTTGCGATAGCTCTTACGATGATCGCTTCAGCACAGGAAGACACCACTAAGGCAAAAGAACTTTCGGAAGTAGTTGTTACAGGTCAATACAAACCACAGTCAGCAAGAGCTTCGGTTTACCAGGTTCTCACAATTTCAAAAGAAAGAATACAAAAACAGGGAGCCACTAAGTTGCAGGATGTTTTAAGCAATGAATTGAATATCCGGTTTACACAAGATGTAGCTACCGGCGGATCAGCAATGACAATGCTTGGGTTAAAAGGTCAAAATGTAAAGATCCTTATAGATGGATTGCCCATGACAGGACGCCAGGGTACTTCAAATGAGATCGACATCAATCAAATTGACATTAATTCTATTGAAAGGATCGAGATAGTTGAAGGCCCGATGTCAGTTGTGTATGGTGCTGATGCATTGGCAGGTGTTATCAATATCATTACAAAAAAAGCTTCTGCTTCTACACTTTTTGTAACTGCAAAAATTCATGAAGAAACGATCGGCGACGAATATGGGAACGGGCGGGGAATACATAATCAATATGCAGCGGTTACATGGAGACATAAAAATTGGGAAATAGGCGGAGCATTTGGTCACAACTATTTTGGTGGTTGGAAAGACACTGCAACCGGGAGAGAATTAGTTTGGCACAAGAAGGATCAGTTGCTGGCAAATGGTTTTATTGCTTATCACACAAGTAAATTCAATATTCGCTATCGCATTGATGGCTTAGATGAAATAATTACAAACCCTGGAAATTATCAAACATTTCCTGACCCGGTTTCTGGTGAAAATTTTGCTTATGACCAGGAGTATCTTACTAATAGAGTGATGAATCAATTGCAATCATCTTATTTCGTAAATAATGCTTTGAATTTTCAATTACAATCTTCTTATACCGATTATAGCCGACAGGTTTTTTCCACTACTGTAAGCGAACAGACTGGTAAAGTAAGTATTGATATGGGCACGGGTAAGCAATCTGTTGTTGACTTTAAAGGATTTACTTTTAGAACGATGGCAAATTATAAATTGTCACAAACATTTTCATTTCAACCCGGAGTTGATATAAATTTAGAAAGCGGTGAAGGTGAAAGACTAAAATCAGGAACTAATAAGATTGATGATTATGCTTTCTTTATCACATCTGAAATAACTCCTTCTAAAAATATTAATATCAGACCTGGTCTTAGGTTTATAAAAAACTCAGTGTATGATGCACCGCCGGTGGTTCCATCGATCAATACAAAATTTTTATTGACAAAAGATCTTGATCTGCGCCTGGCTTATGCTAATGGTTTCCGTTCGCCATCACTGAGAGAATTATATTTTAATTTCTTTGATGCCAATCACCAGATCGTTGGAAACCCTGATCTGAAAGCAGAAACATCAAACAGCTTTACCGGTTCATTGAATTGGAAAAAAACAACAACCAATCAGGCAGTGTACACAACTGTATTAAGTGGTTTTTATAACGATGTAAAGAACCTGATCGATTATGCAGTATCTGCCAGCGATCCCAATGTTTTTATTCTGACAAATGTTTCTGATAGCAAAACTTCGGGCATGAGCCTGACTTCATCTGTGAAATGCAAACAGTGGAATTTATCAGGCGGTGCCTCTTATACCGGTTTTTATAATGATTATTCAGAAGCAGATGAATCTTTACCTGTAATGCAATGGTCTCCGGAGATAAACTCAATTATCGGTTATACTTTTTCAAAAGCAGGACTGGATGTAAACCTGTTTTACAAATTCACGGGAAAGAGACCATACTATGCAGTGAATTCAAACCGGGAAATTGTGTTAACAGAACAAGAAGAATATCACATGGCTGATCTTACAGTGAATAAAAAAGCATTCAGGTATCTATCTATCAATGCGGGTATAAGAAATCTGTTTGATGTTGATCGGATAAACAGCACGTTTGTTGGCGGAGGAGCTCATGCTTCAAATGGAGTGAGGAATCTTGCAACAGGCCGTGCATTTTTTGCTGGCCTGAGTTTTAATTGGGAGAAAAAATAATAACTACTAACAATAAAAGCAATCACAATGTTTACGAAAAGAATAATAAGGAGCGGATTTGTTTTATCGATGATGGTTTTGGTATTGGTATCATGCCGCAAACGGGAAGCTGAGCTACCTGATAATTATGCAGTGTTTGAAACATCGGCACAAGGTATTTCGGCAAACGAAACGAGTATGACTGTAAAAGTAAAATTGTCAAGAGGTGTAAATACTGAAGTGCCCGTAGTGATAAATCTAAATGAACAGGGTGCAACATACGGAACAGATTACACCACCACGCCAGCAGCAGCTGCAGGGAAAATCTTACTAACTGTTCCTTCAGGAAATAATGAGGCATCATTTATTCTTACTAAAAAGGCAGGAGCATTATTTGATGGCGATGAGAAAACGGTATTCGATCTTTATAGTTCTGGTGGCCCTGTATTGATAGGTGTTACAAAACAATTTACATTGAGTTTTGGAGAACTTGTTTCATCCACTTCTACTGCTGTAATAAATGGTGGCGGAGTCAATTACCCGAATAAAGTGTTTATTGATCTAAGTGCAAATAGAGGAACACCGGTATTGCGTACTGCATGGGATCTTGGCTTCTATACAGGAAATGATGATTTTCGTGTCATTCTTAACTCATCTTCAGCAATGATGGCAAAACAGATCAACAAAAATGATCTGAATGCAGTATCTGCAACAGATACTGTTGGATTTTATAGCGAAGTAGCATTTAGCCAGGCAGCTCCTACTACTGCTTCATTGGCTTATATCGATTATCCCAGTGGCGATATTACAAGAACAGCAATTGCATCCATCACCGCAACTGCATCTGATAACAAGGTCTATATTGTAAACCGTGGTACAGGTGTTGGTAACCCTGCACCGGCAAGAGGATGGAAAAAGATCCGCATCATTCGCAATGCATCTGGTGGTTATACATTGCAACATGCAGATATTGCAGCTACAACTTTTTCTTCTGTAGACATTTCAAAAGATGATGCTTACTTCTTTAAATATATTTCATTTGAAAGCGGTGCAGCGGCTGTAGAACCTGCAAAGAAAAAATGGGATCTTACCTGGACATATTTTTCCAATGTTACAAATTTTGGTGGCGGCGAAGTGCCTTATCTTTTCCAGGATATCATTTTGCTAAACCGTAATGTACAGGTAGCAAAAGTGATGGTAACCTCAAAAGCTTTTGCTGATTTTGTAGAAGCAGATATAACAGCACAAACTTTTTTGACTACACAAAACGCTATTGCAGCTGACTGGCGCAGTGGTGGAGGTCCGGGAGTTAGTCCTGCTGTGAGAACAGACCGCTATTATATTATAAAAGACGGAGATAATAATTATTATAAGGTTCGCTTTACAGCCTTAACTCAGAACGGAGAAAGAGGTTACCCCGCTTATGAATCTGTTTTAGTAAAGAAAGGATGATCGCAAAATATATTTGAAAACCATTTACCCTTATTCAAAACCATTCACCCTTAAGTGCATGGTTTTTTTCTTTTTGCGTAAACTCGTTTTCCGATTCCGTAAGTCTTTGTCATGTTTAGGTCATTGCTTTGCCGAAAATTATACGACTATGAAACGAGTGATTGGAATAGCCATGATCGCAATATTGAGCTTATCAGCAGAAGCACAAGCTCAAAAAGATAAAAAAATAATTGATAAATTATGTGGCTGTTTCCAGGTTGATTTTCGTTATGCAGAAACATTTTCTCCAAACCCGGATTATAAATATCATGACCGTGAAGAAACAGGTGGTACAGCAGAGCTGGCACTGCCAATTGAAGTGACTGATAAGAAAATAGTAATTCAGCATTTGTTGATCGTTGGTCAGAATACTGTGGTAAAACACTGGCGTGAAGAATGGACATATGAAAACCCTGTTATCTGGAAGTACAAAGGAGACAGAACTTGGGTGAAAGAATCTGTGCCTGCTGAACAGGTGAAAGGTAAATGGACACAAACTGTATGGGAAGTGGCTGATGAACCCCGCTACCAGGGTTATAGCCAATTTGTAAATATTGATGGGAAGATCATTTGGCAAAACACAACCGACGCACCACTGCCAAGAAGAGAATATTCCGTCCGCAATGATTATAATATTTTAAAAAGAACGAACAGGTTGAATATTACTGATAGCGGTTACCTGCATGAACAAGACAATAAGAAAATAATTCGCAGCAACGGTGCGGATAAACTACTGGTAGAAGAAAAAGGGCACAACATTTATAAGCGGATTGATGAAAAAGAATGTGTTGCGGCAAAAGAATACTGGGAAAAAAATTCTGATTACTGGGGGCGTGTAAGAAAAATATGGGCCGACTATATCAATACACATGATGTCATCTCACTTAAAAATAAGATCGGTGATAAATTTTTGCATGAATACCTGATCAATCTTGGAAAGGATTATGCCGCAAAGAAAATAACTGCTGCAGAAATTGATAATAAAATAAAAGCTGAGATCACAAAGTTCATCGGGCACGAGGATAAAGCATCGGCAAAAGTCAACTAAAATAACTCGTTAAACTATGAAGACACCTCCCTGACAGGAGGTGTCTTGCATTATGAAAGCCTTTACAGGGCAGCCTTTTTCCCTTAACTTCGCAGACTTTTTATGAGTCAGAAATACAGGGAGTACCAGCAACTCAATTTACCGTCGATCGAGCAGGAAATACTGGCCAAGTGGGCAGAGAAACAGGCATTTGAAAAAAGTGTAACTCTTCGTGAAGGCTCCACACCATTTGTATTTTATGAAGGCCCGCCCAGTGCCAATGGTATGCCCGGCATTCACCATGTTATTTCAAGAACGCTGAAAGACCTTGTTTGCCGCTATAAAACCATGAAAGGTTTCCAGGTAAAAAGAAAAGGGGGATGGGATACACATGGTTTACCAATTGAACTCGGAGTTGAAAAAGAATTGGGAATTACAAAAGAAGATATTGGCAAAAAGATTTCTGTTGAAGAGTATAATCAGAAATGCCGCGAAGCGGTTCTTCGCTATAAAGACAAATGGGACGACATAACCCGAAAGATGGGTTATTGGGTTGATCTGAATGATCCCTATATCACTTTCAAAAATGAATACATTGAAACTTTGTGGTGGTTGCTGAGTGAATTGTATAAAAAAGGGTTGTTGTATGAAAGTGTAAGTATTCAGCCATATTCACCTGCAGCGGGAACAGGGTTAAGTTCACATGAGCTGAATCAGCCGGGAACATATAAAGATGTAAAGGATACAAGTGCTGTTGCAATGTTCAAAGCGGTGAAGAATGAGAAGAGTAAATTCTTGCTTGATGTAGTCGGCGATGAAGAAGTTTTCTTTTTAGCATGGACGACAACGCCATGGACACTCCCTTCAAATCTTGGATTAACTGTTGGTGGTAATATCGATTATGTTTTAGTAAAAACATTTAATCCTTATTTGCATAACGAAATAAATATTGTTCTAGCAAAAGCATTGCTTGGAAAATATTTCAAAGAAGAAAATGAAAATGCAGATTTTGCTGAATATAAAAATGACGGCAAAAATCTCCCTTATAAAATAGTTGCGGAATTCAAAGGAAATAAAATTGAAGGTTGTGAATATGAACAACTACTTCCTTTTGAAGCAAACTCACCGAAAGTCATAGATGAAATAACTCCGGGTGCAAAGCCTTTCCGTGTGTTGGTTGATACATTCGTAACAACTGAGGACGGTACTGGTATTGTGCATACCGCTCCTGCATTTGGTGCAGATGACTTTAAAGTTGGGAAAAAATATGGTATCGGAATTCTCACAATGGTTGATCGTGAAGGAAAATTTGTTGATGGTCTTGGCGAATTCAGCAACCGATATGTAAAGAATTATAAAGATCAGAAAGATTATGTTGATGTAAACGTTGATATAGCCGTTAAATTAAAAAAAGAGAACAGGGCATTTAAAGTTGAGAAATACGAACATAGCTATCCCCATTGTTGGCGTACAGATAAGCCTGTTCTTTATTATCCGCTGGATGCGTGGTTTATCAAAACAACAGCCATCAAGGATAGGATGGTTGAATTAAATAAAACCATCAACTGGAAACCAAAATCAACAGGTGAAGGAAGATTTGGAAATTGGTTGGAGAATATGGTTGACTGGAATCTCAGCCGTTCAAGATTTTGGGGAACTCCGCTACCTATTTGGAAAACAGAAGATGGAGAAGAAGAAATTTGCATTGGCTCAATTGATGAATTAAATACAGGAATTCGCAAAGCCAACGAAGTATTAGGTGGGGATGTAAACAAACATTATTTACATGAAGGAATTCTTGATCTGCATAAACCTTATGTTGATGAAATAATTCTTGTGAGCAAATCAGGTAAGCCAATGAAAAGGGTTCCTGACCTTATAGATGTTTGGTTTGACAGTGGCGCCATGCCTTATGCGCAATGGCATTTTCCATTTGAAAATAAAGAAACTTTTAAGGAAAGCTTTCCGGCAGATTTTATTTGCGAGGGTGTTGACCAAACAAGAGGATGGTTTTATACACTTCATGCAATTGCATCATTGGTCTTTGATTCAGTTGCATTCAAAACTTGTGTGTCAAATGGATTGGTACTTGATAAGAGTGGCAATAAAATGAGTAAACGTCTTGGAAACGTTGTTGACCCATTTAAAACAATTGAAACCTTCGGCGCAGATGCCACAAGATGGTATTTGGTCACAAACGCATCTCCATGGGATAACATGAAGTTTGACCTTGATGGTATTAAAGAAGTTCAAAGAAAATTCTTCGGCACTCTTTATAACACCTACCAATTTTTTTCTTTGTATGCCAACGTTGATGGATTTTCTTTTAAAGAAAAATATGTTCCCTTAACTGAAAGGCCAGAGATCGATCGCTGGATACTTTCCTCACTCAATACAGTTATAAAGAAAGTAAATGAGTTCATGGATGATTATGAACCAACACAGGCAGGTCGTGTGGTTGAGGATTTTGTTGATGAACATTTGAGCAACTGGTATGTTCGTCTTTGTCGTCGTCGTTTCTGGAAAGGAGAATATGAGCATGACAAGGTTTGTGCCTATCAAACTTTATATGAATGCCTGGAAACAGTATTGAGATTGATCGCTCCAATTTCTCCATTCTTTAGCGACGCAATTTTTAGCAACTTGAATGCGATCACTGGTCGTTTTAAAGTAGAATCAATTCATCATGCTGATTTCCCAGTTGCTGATGAAAAAGTAATTGATACATCACTTGAAGAAAGAATGCAATTAGCACAGGATGCTTCATCACTTATTTTATCATTGCGTAAAAAGCAAAATATTAAAGTTCGTCAGCCTCTGCAAAAAGTTTTGATCCCGGTCTTTAATGCTTCAATGAAAGAACAGTTGAAAAAAGTGGAAGACCTGGTAAAAGCTGAAGTGAATGTAAAAGAGATCGATTATTTAAATCCAGACAACACTTTTATCAGCAAAAAGATCAAACCAAACTTTGTGGCACTTGGTAAAAAATTGGGACCAAAGATGAAAACAGTAGCAGCATTGTTGAGCCAGTTTGACCAGGATCAAATACGTAAGTTGGAAAAAGATGGGCAATATAATTTGTCAGTTGAAGGCGATGACTTAATATTACAAACTTCGGATGTAGAAATAACAAGTGAAGATATTCCCGGTTGGTTAGTGGCAAGTAAAGGACAGTTGACGGTGGCCTTGGATGTAACAATAAGTGAGGCATTAGAACATGAAGGAAATGCACGGGAGTTTGTAAACAGGATCCAGAAGATACGCAAGGATAGTGGCTTTGAACTGACAGATAGAATCGAAGTACAGGTTGCAGTAGAGAATGGATTAAAAAATTCGTTAGCTCAGTTTAAAGACTATATTTGCGCCGAAATTCTGGCAGATAAACTGGAATTTTTAACCGAAAATAATAGTGGAATAGAAATTGAAGTGAATGATATTCAA
>Ga0193738_1000343_pt1 | contig 27222 bp, 17 predicted proteins | sample L2a1metaG_FD_144927 | JGI IMG/M metagenome (GOLD analysis project Ga0193738, IMG submission 144927) | Soil microbial communities from a riparian zone of the East river system, Colorado, United States - L2a1 | ecosystem: Environmental > Terrestrial > Soil > Riparian zone | place: USA: East River... | reverse complement strand
ACAAATTTATATTCCAAGCATCAACTGGTTGTTGTATGTATGCTGCATCGGCGTTGTACTTTACTTCAAGGAAAGCGCGAACATGGAAGCGGCATATGGATTGACGATCAACTTCGACATGCTGATGACGAGCACGCTGCTTGTCTTTTACATGTACCTGAAAAAATACAGGATAGAACTGATCATACTTTTTATCCTGGTGTATGGAACGATCGAATTTTCTTTCCTCGTTGCGAACTTTAGCAAATTCATCCATGACGGATATGTGAGTTTCCTGATCAGCGCAGTCATGATCATGATCATGTGGAGCTGGTACCATGCGCGAAAGATCAGGAACCGTTTCGTTGAGTTTGTGAAGCTGAAAGATTACATGAACCTGTTGCGCGACCTCAGCCATGATTTTTCAATTCCCAAATATTCGACCCACCTGGTTTATCTTACGAGTGCGAATAACTTCGACGAGATAGAAGCGAAAACAATTTATTCCATTCTTCAGAAGCAGCCCAAGCGCGCCGATGTTTACTGGTTCGTGCACGTTGACACTTTGTATGAACCGTATACGATGGAATATAAGGTGACGGAATTGATGAAAGGAAATATCATCCGGATTGATTTCAGGCTTGGGTTCCGCGTGGAACCACGGATCAATTTTATGTTCAGGAGAGTTGTGGAAGACCTCGTGAAAAATTTTGAAGTTGATATTACCTCACGCTATGAATCTCTCGGAAGAAAAAACTTAATCGGCGATTTCAGGTTCGTGGTAATGGAGAAATTCCTTTCCTACGAAAATGATCTGCCATTTGACGAAAAGATCATCATGGATATTTATTTCTTCCTCAAGCAGTTTTCACTCAGCGAAGAAAGAGCATTTGGTTTGGATACAAGTTCTGTTACTGTCGAAAAAATTCCGATGGTAGTATCTCCTATCAGAGAAATAAATCTTAAGCGAGTACGGTAACCTCACCGAAGTACGAATGAAGTCATACCGATTTACGAATTACGAATTGTTACTTAATCTCTTAGTTACCTAGTCACTTCTTCCAATGTCGCAACAACCCAAGAAAGCATCAGAATCTTTAACCATAATGACAGAGATCGTTCTTCCCAACGATACCAATGCATTGGGAAATTTAATGGGGGGCCGGCTGCTTCACTGGATGGACATCTGCAGTGCCATGTCGGCAACGCGGCATTGCCGGAGAGTTGTAGTAACGGCTTCGGTAAATAATGTATCGTTCGATCATCCGATCAACCTTGGAAGTATTGTTACAATTCAGTCTAAAGTTTCGCGTGCTTTTAAAACCAGCATGGAAATTTATATTGATGTGTGGGAAGAGAACCGAGTAACAGGCGAAAGAAAAAAATGCAACGAAGCCATTTATACTTTTGTTGCCGTAGACCAGAATGGAAGTCCGCTTCCTGTTCCCGAAGTGATTCCTGAATCAGAAGAAGAAATAAAAAGATACGGGGGCGCATTAAGAAGAAGGCAACTTGCGCTGATACTGGCAGGGAAAATGAAACCGGATGAAGCGACGGAGTTGAAGGCGTTGTTTGACAAATAGCCTTAAAGCCAATCTCGAAATCCGAATCTCGAATTTCGAAAAAATATCTAATACCGAATATTCAAATTCCAAACCGGTACTCAATTTTGAACTTTGGTTTATGAAATTTGAATTCCGATCTCTCAACAAGACAATCATTTTAAAAACGGAAACAGCGAGTAGCTTTTCGTCCCGATAGTTTTCGGGATCGTGCTTCGAAATTATTGGCGTTACTGTTTCACAATTTTGTCCGAGAAGATTTTTCCTTCACTCTTAATCCTGATAAAATAAATTCCCGGTGATTGATTGGAGAGATCAATTTCATTGGCAGCGTTTAACTCTAAAATTTTTTCACCAATGAGATTGAGAACCTCGATTGATTCAATTATTAATTTTTCATTCTTAATTTTTAATTTCCCTGAAGTTGGATTAGGAAACAATCTAAAATTATTTTCCATCTTCACTTCCGGGTAATTTAGGGTGAGACATAAATCTGGATGAAGAGGATGGCCGATTGAAAAGTTAGTTATAGTATCTGACAAAGCGTTATAAACGAAGACTGGTGGAGAAAAAATCACAGGATTAATATTTATCCCTCTGTCACTTCCGTGAACAGTAATGAGGGTGTCTGGGTTGTCGCATGAACTGCTGAATGCAGTATCCATTATCAGCATTCCAGGCTTACCGAAAAAACCTGCTGGTTCGTATAATATGGAACAATATAATTTTCCAAGCTTGTATTGAAGACAATTGACACCATTAATTAAACTGACAACTGATTGCTTCCATAATTTTGTGAATAATACATTGCCCATGCTATCTAACTTCATACAGAACACACCAAAATAAACAGATCCAACGCAAGGGTTTTCCCCGGCAGTGCCGGTTACATAAATATTTCCAGAGCTGTCACTTGTAATTCCCGCTATCTGCGTTCCTGAAGTCCCGCACAATAATAATGTATCATAGTAAACTTTTTGCCAAATGACATTTCCATTTTCAAGAACGTTTGAAAGTCCAAAATTTCCACCAGACATTGAGTTTGAATTTGTCGCTACCAGGTAAGTAGAATCAGGCAATGCAATACATTTTCTGATATCTGTTGTCGTACTAAAAAAGAATGCGGGGGATTGGACATTCAAATCATAATTACCGGAACTTGTAACTCTTTTCAGATAACTGGAATGAGTAAATCCCGGAGCGTAAGTATAACCTAGCCAAGCACCTCCATGCAGGGAAGCAATACCCGGTTTTAAACCAAAAGAAGTTCCCGGTTGTATGTGATCTGAAATCACGTGAAGAACGTTTCCAGAAGTATCTAATACAATAACAGAAGGATAAACATGAGGTCCCGCCTGTTGTATGGCCGGTGCCTGGATAATGCTAAGATAAAGTTGGGTTCCATCGTAAATGATGTCGCCAATAATATTGCTATCCGGGCTCGCAGAATTTATCTTTCCTGAAAAATCTTTTACCCAGATGAAATTACCGGTCGAATCCACCTTTAAAACTTTTGTACCCGCAATCGCATAAAGAAAACCATCTCCGTCTGTCATATTTGAAACAGGCGTGGACATCTGCTTGGCCCATAAAATATTTCCTGCATAGTCGGATTCAATAAGGAATCCATCAAAGCTGGCAAAATAAATATTGTCATTTGAAAAATATGGTTGACTCCATCTCATCAGAGTGTCAATGTAAAAAGACCCAGGAATTTGAGCCATTAACATATTGCTAGCTACAGAAAGATAAAATAAAATCAAAAGTCTTATTTTCATTGAAATAGAAGATTGATATTTTTAGTCCGACAAAAAATATACTCAGTGTTTAATAACTTTTCCTCTCCATAAAAAATCTTTTCCTAAAACATCAACGATGTAAATTCCTTCGGCCAATGACGACAAATCAATTTCATCAGTAGATTGTAAGGTCATTACCTCTCTTCCGAAAATGTTGTAGACGTGAATGGTTTCAATTCTTATCCCGATAGCTATCGGGACCTCATTCTTAATTTTTAATTTCCCCGTGGTTGGGTTGGGTACTAGAGCGAAGTTTCTTTTTTCAAGTTCTGTATTGGAAAGGATATTAAGATTTACAGGAGTGCCCCAGGTCTCAGCACCCTTTTTAAAATAAGATAAGTGCCATTCGCAAATTCTTGTTGCGTAAGGATTGACATTCTCTTCTAATACTTTTCCAAGACCTTTTACATAGGAAAATTTATTCACACTACACCAAAGATAACCAGGATTAAAGCTAAACCCTCCGCATAAATAGTAGCTGTCAATTGTCAACCCATACACTTCATTTCGCAAAGGCCTTGAGTTGTAGATGGAGGTCATAAGCTGCTCGCCAAATGAATTGTAGCCCAAGTTATCTGGTTGTGAAACCTCTTTGGGAAGTACGTCAAGGCCGTTGTATTGTTGACTGAGATCAATAATTTGTGTGATAACAGAATGTAGCATATTAGCTGTGTGGCCTGTTGAAGAACAATCGTTATCAAACCAAGTAGAATCATCAATTACATATGTTATTGAATCCAGGTTCGCAGAATAAGTTTTGGATAAAATTGTGTGCTGTATGTTAGATGTTTGAAGGCAATTTAATGTACTATACTGACTGTAGTATTGGAAAATATCGCCAATATTGAAATCATAGATGTCGGCAGTTTTAAAATTCTGATAACCAACCTGACCCTCAATTCCCATTAATTCAAAACTAAAATACGCAGCAGGAAATTCCCGGAACGATAATGTTTTAGTCAGACCGAAGCTTTTTGAAATCGTAATCTGATGTCCGTTATAACTGGAATTCAGGCTTACCCCCATATTGTCTTTCAGCTGCAAAGAAATTTTCTTCGCACTGTCAGGGATTGAAAAGAAAGTATCAATTTCTGAGGCGATGATTGTTGCCTCAATATAGTTTCCATTTGTATATTGATACATTATCCATGTATCATTCAGACTTGCTTGTGTTTTGATCAAAATTGAATCCAGGGATTCATTTACAAAAATGTTTTCGCCATTTGCTTTAATTACTATTGAACTTCCAATCCATGAGGTGTCCATCGTGCATTGATGATTCAATGAGGGGGAAACGTCATAAAAGTTATCATCCATTGAATGATAATTTATAAAGACTGAATCTGTTCCTGAAACAGTAACCGAATCTATTCTGATGGCACGTAAAAATCCATTGCTATCATTGCTGAAGAAAGAAGTACCGGTACTCAATACCGTCTGCCAGTTTTGTGAATAACTGTATTGAAAAATAGATATCAAAAAGAAGAAAAATATTTTTTTCATCGCAGAAATATATCAAAATATTTCAATCGCTAACCTTCAATTTACGTCAATCGCTTTTTTCTTCCCTTGAAAAAATAGTAGACTATCACTCCGCTTCCAATCACCCCCAGCGCCCCAATTATATACGGCAGCCCCGACGAGAAAAAAATAAACATTCAAACCATGATGGCGATGATTGCCGGAAGAGGGAACAAAATCATCTTGTAAGGAAGCCTAAGCTCTCCACTTTGATTTATTTCAGCAATTGTGTTCTCCCGCTCACCCGCTCTCCGGTTCTCCCGCTCTTTTATTTTCCCGTGAAGCAAAATTATACCGATGGCCTGGCTCACAAACCGTATGGGTTGGCTATTTCAATTAATTGCGGTAGAAAATTCAGCACCAATCAATACACCTTTACAGGATAAGGTACATTTTTCAATTCTTCAAAAAGCTGCCGCGTCTTTTCAATTCCTTTCGCCCCATTAATTTCAAAGTACCAGAAATTTTCAAAGTCATCATTGTCTGACGGCATGATTCCCTGGGATTTATGTTCGGCATTAGCCCAGTTTACTATGATCTTATAGTTCAGCTTATCCTTATACCCAAACTTTGCGCTACGGTCCAATACAAAAACTGGCGCTGCAGGATCAATTGCTGTTTCCGTATAATCTTTAAGCTGATGGAAAACCAGAGGTACACTGTCGTTCCTGCCGGAGTTGGCTACACCAAGTACAATGGGTTTATTTTCGTCGGGCAGATTTTTTACCGTCTGCAATGCAATTATCGTTGCTGCTTTGTGATGACCATGATTTTCGGGAATAGGCAATAAACAAAAGACATAATCATATTTTTCATTCATCAATAACCTCTGAAGCGTTACCATCACAATGCCCACATCCCAGGCAGTGTCAAGGGAATTTCGTTCGTCAAGCGTGTATTTACTGTCCTGCTGATCCATAAAAAAATATTTCCTGATGCCCAGCACCTTTCCGGCATTCATCTGTTCCTGCTTCCTGATCCGCGGAAGGTTTTCACGACCAACTTTTTCGTCAGTAAGCTCGAGGTTATAATATGCTTCTGCAAGCGTTGAATATTTATAACCGCCTTCGCCGTTCGTGATCAATGCCAAATCAACGATGCCTTTCAGTTCATGGGTAATCTTGTAAATGGTGGCGCTGCAGGATATTTCATCTTCAGGGTGCGCATTTATGATCAACACATGGGGTTGAGATTGCTGCCCATAAGCCGTCTGCAGGTACAGCAATACAGATAAAAGTAAAAGGTGCTTCATTTCGGAAATAGATGAGCCACAAATTACAGCATTCAAATGAATTAATAAACCTGTATGGTATCCGGAAGTGGCTCAGTTCGAAAATTTTAAATGAAACTAGAAATACTACTATGCATTCACCCTGACCCTGAAGGGGAAAAGAAAGCTGACCCCCTTTAGGGTCGGGGTTTACGAGATGCAATTTAGATTTAAACGGAGCTACTGTTGGGTATCCCTGCAATTAGCAGCGTCAATTTCCCGCCAAAAAATATTTTGCCGCTGAATAAATTCTTACATATTTGTGAACTTACTACTGAAATGACCGGAGAGAATCTTAAGCCGTGAGATGAATGACCTCATCCTGCTGACGGCATTCATCAAAAAACATGTATGGGTTTTCACGTGCATCTGCGTAATTTTATTTGGAGCAAGCGCATTCTTTTATCAGAAGCATACAGCTTATACAAGCAGGATTACATTCCTTGTGAATTCCAGTAACCTGGCGGAGGTGTTGTGGGACCGTTCAGCCGACGGTCCGATTGAAGTCGTGAACGATGACCGGGGCTATGACCGGATAAATCAAATCATGTATTCAAGCCAGATGATAGACTACCTTATTGAGAAGTTTAACCTGTACACTCATTATAATGTAGATAAGAATGACGTGAACAGCTACATGGTGGTGGCTACAAGAATTAAAGAAAACATAAAGATCTCTATCTCCAAAACCAAAATTATTACCGTTCAGGTTTCTGACCGTCTCGATTACAACGTAGCATCAAACATTGCCAATGCTGTCGGAAAAAAAATCAACGACATCAACAGGCAAATAACGGTTGAAAGCCTTACACGAAAGACAGAAATTTTTGAAACCCTTTCAAAAGACCTTCGCTTGAATTCGCAGCGTGAATTTTCACAAATGGATAGCCTGTTCAAAAATATGCAACGGGTCATTTCTACTTCAATTAAGGATGAGGGTTACAGGCAGCTATTAATTATGCATATGGAAAATCTCGAAACCAATAGCGAGAAATATTTCAAGGACTTGTTTGAATCATATAAATACAGGCTGTTCTCCATGTATTCCCTTCAGGAAAAAAATCTTCCAACAATATCTGTACTTGAGAGGGCGCTTCCCAATAAAGCCTCAAAGTCGGTCAACAACGTCATATTCTATCCCATCATAATTATATTGTCAATCCTGGTACCGATATTTTTCGCTTACATGTTAATTAAGTGCCGCCCGGTGCTTTCGTATTTGTTCAGACAGACTCCGGAAACAAATCAAGTGAAATAACTTACAGTTTCTCTGAACCATTCAGGTATTTTTTCGTATCGCAATTCAAGTTTTACCAAGCTGTACCGTTTATTTTTAACTTGAAATCTCCAACCTATTTCCGGCCGTTACTGAAAATTTTCGGAATCACTTTCCTTTCGGCTTGTGCATGCATTTTACTGATCACTTTTTTCTACGGCAAAGAAATAAAAAAGCTGCTGCTTGATAATATTAACCAGCATCTCAATTCTGAGATCCAGGTCGCCAAAATCGAATTCTCTGTGATCAGGCATTTTCCTTTTGCATCAATAGAACTGAAAGATATTGTTGCGAAGGATGCAGGCGTAAAAAACACCGGGGATACACTCCTTAAGGCTGAAAAAGTGTCGCTCCTCTTCAATATGATGGGTGTTTTCAGCAAAGATGTTTCGATTAAAAAAATCATTCTCAAAGATGGAACCGTAAACATCAGGGTACATGAAAACGGTGAAGACAACTATCATTTCTGGAAGTCAGGCAATGGCGGCGCTTCGCCTGTGATCGATCTTGAAAATGTTGTGCTCGATAATGTCAGGGTTACTTATACACATCATGGCGCCGATCAGAAATATGTTTTTCATTCCATTCATGGAACGCTGCAGGGAAAATTTTCTACCGATAAATTTGAACTGCGCGCAAATGCAGACCTGGTATCGGAACATTTTTATGCAGGGAAAATTGACTATGCACACGATAAAAAAATCAAGCTTCGTTCGGTACTTAAGGTTGACAACTCCACCGGAACCTATGAGTTTGCTGACTCACAGGTGCGTGTCGCCGATTTGTGGTTTGATATTACAGGCAACATTCGTTCTCTTGCGGAGACAACCAAACTTGACCTACGCATAAATTCCAACGAAGTGCAGCTTCGCAACTTGCTTAGCCTGTTGCCACCTTCCCTTACGGAATACTTTACAGGGCTGGATGCAAAAGGAAAATTCATTTTTAAATCTACAGTGAGCGGCAATGTCGACAACAGTCATTCGCCGGATCTTAGCTTCAGCTTTTCACTGGCAAACGGATCGTTGAGTCCGAAGAAGAATTCAGAAGTGGTCCTTGATAAGCTTGTATTGAATGGTTCCTTCGAAAAGAAAAATTCAAAACCTGCATTGCTTACGATCAATGCATTCAACGGTGAATTGAATGGCCGCCCCGTGGGAGGAAATCTTTCCGTGAGGGATTTTGAAAACCCTTATCTCACACTTAATACGAAGGCAGACCTTGACCTGAATTCCTTGCGGGCATTTATCAGGCATGACACCCTGGAATCACTGAATGGCACGATGAAGCTGGACATTTCTTTTGCAGGAATGGTGAATGACTTAAAGCAATATGCAAGCAAAGGCAACTACCAAAGTGATGCTTCCGGAACGATTGTAATGGAAAATGTTTCCTTGAAGCTGAAGCAAAATCCGCTGCTCTACAGGAATATCTACGGGACGTTTCTGCTGCACGACAATAACGTAGAGGTCCAGGCATTGGATGGATTTATTTCTTCCACTGATTTTCATATCACCGGGTCATTGCACAACTTCATTACTTTCCTGCTGATCCCGAACCAGGAAGCGAATATGAAAATGGCAATGTCGTCGTCATTCATAAACCTGAATGAAATCCTGGAGAATAAAACGGTTTCGTCGGAGGAGGACACGTCTTATAAGATCAAGATCAATCCTCGGCTTGTGTGCAACATGAGCATTTCGGCCGACAAGCTGGTGTTCAGAAAATTTGAAGCCACCGGCATCAAAGGCCGGATACACATTGAAGACCAGTTGATCACCAGTCCCGATTTACGTTTCCATGCAATGGAGGGTAATGTGAGCATGAGCGCATCTGTTGCAACGCACAGGCGTGACAGTGTAATGATGAGTTGTAAGGCGAAAGTTTCGGGAATGAATATTACGGAGCTGTTCACACAGATGGAAAATTTCGGCGAGCAAACGGTAACCGATAAAAACCTTAAAGGGACGCTTAATGCCGACGTTGTATTCAGCTCATCATGGTCGAAGGACTTGACGATCAATCCAGCCAAGGTGAATGTGCAGGCCGATATTACAATTAACAATGGCGAGCTCAACAATTTCAAGCCCATCCTTGCGCTGTCGAAATACCTGAAGCTGGCCGACCTGAAGCACATCAGTTTTTCAACGCTGAAGAATGTGATCCAGATCCATGACAGGAAAATATTTTTCCCTTCGATGGAAATAAAATCGAGCGCCTTAAACCTGACTGCCAGCGGTACGCATGATTTTGATAACATCGTGGATTACAAGCTGAACATGCTGCTCAGTGATGTACTGGGGAAAAAAGTAAAATCCAACGAAACGGAATTCGGCATTGTAGAAGATGATGGTCTTGGGCACACGAAGTTGTTCATTGCCATGAAAGGACCTGTTGACGATCCGAAATTTTCCTACGATAAAAAAGCAGTTTCCGAAAAGATCGCTCAGGATTTCCGTGCTGACAAACGGAATATGAGGGCGATGCTGAACGAAGAGTTTGGGATGTTTAAAAAAGATCCGGCGGTAAAACAGGAACCAAAGAAGAAGAAGAAAGAGGAAATGCAGATTGACTGGGAGTAATAAGCCCAAAACCAGCCACTAATTTTCACTCCTGCCGGCAGGCAGGCAGGAATTAACTCGAAGACAAATCTCGCTTATCGGTTTGACAGATTCCTTGCTGCGTTTGAATGACAATATTACTATTTGACTCAGGTATGATCACACGAATTAAATCTATGATAAACCAGTTATCACTTTGTGCAAATTCGTGTAATTAGTGGCGATCTTTATGAAATCTTCGCATTACTTTTGAACCCGTGAACATTTACGCTCAGAAACAACGCTGGAAACTTTTACTTCTTACAGCAGCTTTACTTATCGGCGCGGCTTCGCTTTGGTACACAAACAAGCTTGTGAAAAGTCTGGCTGATGAAGAGCGGAAGAAAATTAATTTATGGGCGGAGGCAACGAAGAAACTCGCCGATGTAAGCGAGCTGAACACTGACCTTGGTTTTCCTTATGCTGTGATCAGTGACAACACAACGATCCCTGTCATACTCACCGATTCAGCGTTCAACATGATTACTTTCCGCAACCTGGACTCGGTAAAAATGCGGAACAGCTTGCATGCTGACGACGAGATTGCCGAAATGAGAGACAGTCATGATCCTATTGAGATTGTTCTTCCTGGCCAAAATAAAAATTACATATTATATAAGGACTCTACACTCCTCGTCAAGCTGCGATACTATCCATATTTCCAGCTCTCCGTTATTGCACTGTTCCTTTTTGTGAGTTACCTCGCCTTCAGCAACTCCAGGAAGAGTGAACAGAACCAGGTGTGGGTGGGCATGGCAAAGGAAACAGCGCATCAGTTGGGAACACCGCTTTCATCACTCATCGCATGGATGGAAATTCTGAAGATGAAAGGGTTGAGCAGCGAATACACGGGAGAGATTCAAAAAGACATTCAACGATTGCAAACCATCACCGACCGTTTTTCAAAGATCGGTTCTGCGCCATCGCTTCAGAAAGAAAACGTGCAGCAGGTACTGGATCATTCCATCAATTATATCAAGACGCGCACGTCGGATAAAATCATTTTCAGTCTGCACAATAACTCCAGCGCACAGGTTTTTGCACCGATGAACATTCCGCTCTTTGAGTGGGTGATCGAAAATATTTTAAAGAACGCCATAGATGCGATGACGGGCGAAGGAAAAATAGCAGTGAACATCACCGACCAGCAGCAGTTTGTGTACATCGATATTGCCGATTCAGGAAAAGGAATTGCAAAGGGACAGTTCAAAACTGTTTTCAAACCCGGCTACACAACCAAGAGCCGCGGCTGGGGACTCGGACTTTCGCTCAGCAAAAGGATCATTGAAGAGTATCATGACGGACAGATTTTCATTAAGCACTCCGAGCCGAACAAAGGAACTACCTTCAGAATTGTGCTGAAGAAGTAGATCCAATTAATGCTCGATGCATAATGCACAATGCACAATGAACAGCCCCCAATCGATGTAGTCACTGCGACGAAGGAAGCAGTCTGTCAAATCGAATTAGTTCACAATGAATATTGAATGCGGTTTTAATAATTGAGAGACTGCTTCTCCGCCAGAGGCGGACAGGCATTCGTCGCAGTGACTAAACCAATGGGGGCAATGAAGTCGTCAATAGCAGGCTGGATTGGCACCTGCGAGTTACGGTTGTTTAAACCATTTCCCATTTTCCAGATTTGTACATTCGTACAAATTCGTATTTAGTAACATGCCTGGAATCTACATTCATATACCTTTTTGCAAACAGGCGTGTGATTACTGCGATTTTCATTTTTCGACGACGCTTAAAGAGAAGAACAAACTCCTGAATGCACTGCGAAGGGAAATCATGTTGCAGCGGGAATTTTTTGGACAAGGGCGGCAAACAATTGAAACCATTTACTTCGGCGGCGGCACACCGTCAATACTTTCTTCTGACGAAATAAAGTCGCTGATTTTGGAAATTGAAATTCACTTTTCCATTGCTGAAGGTGCAGAAATTACGCTGGAAGCAAATCCCGACGACCTTGATGCTGAAAAGCTAAAAGCGCTGAAGGAAGCAGGCATCAACCGCCTCAGCATCGGCATACAAAGTTTCGACGATGCAGACCTGAAGTGGATGAACCGTATTCATTCCGCATCGCAGGCCGTGGGCTCGGTGAAACGTGCACAGCAAGCGGGCTTTGACAATATCACCATTGACCTCATCTATGGCACACCGCTTCTCACCGATGAGAAATGGAAAAATAATTTACAGACTGCATTTGAATTGAACGTTCAGCATTTGTCATGTTATGCACTCACGGTAGAAGCACGCACCGCATTGGCCCATCGCATAAAGGAGAACAAGGAAAAAAATATGGACGACAGGAAACAGGCAGTGCATTTTGAAATTCTCATGGACATGGCCGAGCAAAATCATTTTGAACAATACGAGATTTCAAATTTTGCAAAGGACCAGAAGTATTCCCGCCACAACAGTTCTTACTGGCGCGGAGAAAAATATTTAGGCATTGGTCCATCGGCACATTCTTACAATGGTGAAGAGCGCCAATGGAATGTGAAGAACAACATGCAGTATATTCAATCACTCAAGGAAGACAAGATTCCGTTCGAAAAAGAAATCCTGACGGCAGCAAACAAATACAATGAGTACGTAATGACCTCGCTGCGGACGATGTGGGGCTGTAACCTTGAAACGATCAGGAAAAATTTCGGCGATGAGCGGGCAGAAGTGTTTTTTAAATCAGCAATGCAGCATGTGAATGACGGACTGATGCTTCAGCAGCGGCAGAATTTTATTCTTACTAAAAAAGGAAAACTGTTTGCTGACAGTGTTGCAGCGGAGATGTTTGTTATATAACAGTCATGGTCATTTAACAGCCGGAGTCATTTAGCAGCCATTGTCATTAAACAGCCGCAGTTATTAAACAGCCAGGGTCATTAAACAGCCAAAGTCATTTAGCAGCCAGAGTCATTGAACAGCCGCAGTCATTTCAGCAGGCTGGCGAAGGCCGCCTCGCTGATCCCCTGCCTACCGGCAGGCAGGCGGACGCCTTTGTGCGTTTCGGGAAAACAGCCTTGGTCATTGAACAGCCGCAGACATTTCAGCAAGCTGGCGAAGACCGCCTCGCTGTGCTTCACTCTAAACAATATTTTTCTTTATCGCCTTAGCTACAGCTTGTGACTTGGAATGAACCTGAAGTTTTTTATAAATATTTTTAATGTGACCACTAACCGTATCCATGCTGATAAAACATGCATCGGCAATCAACTTATAGCTCATTCCTTCCACCAGGTGTTTTAGAATTTCCTTTTCGCGGTCAGTCAGATCAAAAGTATTTTTAGCAACAGAAAAAGTTCCCTGTTTAAACATTTTTAAAACTGTGCTGGCAATGCTTGGCGTCATGGGCGCTCCGCCTTCATAGATTTCTTTTATTGAAGAGAGAATCTGAACAGGGGAAGTATTTTTTAAAATATATCCATTCGCTCCATTACATATAGATTGGAATATTTTCTCATTGTCCTCAAAAATCGTTTCCATTAATATTTTTACTTCAGGATGCTTTTCCTTTAAAATCTTCACGGCATCTATACCGCTCATTCCGGGCATTTCAATATCCATCAACACCACATCAGGTTTTGATTCTTCAATATTTTTCAAAAGGGAATTGCAGTTTGCGAATGCTCCCACGCATGCAAATTCGGGTGTTCCGTTTATCAGTTGAAACAAACCATCCCGGAGGTTGTGATTGTCTTCAAATATGGCGACGCGTATACTCATGATTTTATTTTTAGTTGAACAGATGTTCCGTTGTCTATGGAAGATTCAATGGTAAATATTGCTTTCAATTCTTCGGCTCTTGCCCGCATGCTGTTGAGGCCATTCCCATTGTATTCCTTGTTTATGTCAAACCCATTTCCGTTGTCGCGGATAATCAATACAACATAATGGTTAGAATAAGTGAGCAGGATTTCAGCACGGGAAGCATTGGAATGTTTCACAAGGTTATTGATGACCTCTTTGAAGAAAAGGTAAAAGTTTCTCCGGTTTTCCAGCGTAAATTTCAAATCATTAATGTTTTCATCGGCGCGGAAAGTATGCTCAATATTTTTTGCACGAAGAAGGTTATAAGAGAATGAACGCATACGAAGAATTATTTCTTCCATCGTATCATGCTTGGGATTTATTGTCCAAACAATATCACTCATCGCCTCAATCACTTTTCTCGAGCTTTCTCCAATCATTTCCAATGCATCAACTTGTTTTTCTGGTTCCTGTTGTGCAACCCGGCTGAATATTGAAATGCTGTTCAACGTAGATCCGATATCATCATGCAGGTCATGGGCAATCCGGTTCCTTATTGCATGGAGCCGGAGAACCTGGTTGAGCCTGAAGCGATAGATAACATAAATAAATCCTGCTGCGGTAATGACCAGGAGCGTAATAAACCACCAGGTGTTGTACCATGGCGGAGTGATGATAAATGCAAATGCGGCCGACTTGTTACTCCAGTTTGAGGATGGCTTTTTAGCCCTGACCTCAAAATGATATTTCCCCGGCTTTAGATTGGGATAGGTGATTGTAGTATTTGTAGATGAACTATTCCAGTTGCTTTCATATCCATGAAGGCGATAGTTGTACTCCATATTATTAATACCGGTAAAGCTTATCCCATTGAAGTGGAAGGAAATATTATTTTGATCGTAAGGCAAAACCGGGTTCAAGGGGAGATGAAAAAAACCCGTGAACAAATTCGTAAAGTTTTTCCACTGGCTTGTATCTGAAAACAACATTACATTTTCAAGTTGTATGCCGGGAGATATTGTATCTGCTTCAAGCTGCCCTGCATGTATACAGGCAAGGTAATGATTAGGAGAGTACCAGATATTTCCGGAATTGTCGCTGACCAGTTTCGGATAAAGAAAATCAGGCACAGTAAAACCTTGCTCCGCTGCAAGGTGCGTTGTTGTGAAGGTTACTCCTGTATCAGCTACGCTAAAGCTTAAGTATACAAGCCCGGCATGCGTTGCAACCCATACGCGGTTTTTCTGGTCGGTAATAATATCGTAAACAATATCACTTGGTAATCCCTGATGCCTTGTGACGTGCAAATTTTGTTTCCAGGTTTCTCCTTCCAATTTGAAACGGTACATCCCTTCACCCGTTGTGCCGATCCATAATGTATTTGCATTACTGAAAGAGAATTTGTTGACCTGAACAATCGGCAATCCCATCAGCGCATTCATCTCGTGGTTGCCATCCTTATCTTTCATAAAGACTTTTCCATTTGTTGTTCCTGTCCAGATATTGGAAGATGAATCAAGTCCAATTGAATTTAAGAAGTCTGAAGAATGAATAGCGGAAGTATCTATAGTAAATGTGTCATCCGGTTTAATACATATGGTTTTGTTTGCAGTGGCAATGTAAACGCAATTATCCCTGGGATTAAAAGATAAAAAACTTTCATCATCTATTCCGAATTTTTCCGTGACGTCTTCAATCTTATAATCCGAAAAACGGAACAACTGGTACTGGTTGTTGAAAAGCCATAGCCGGTTCCTGTTGTCGGCAATTATTCTTTTGAACCATGCTGTAGCCCTTTGGCTAACACCTTTATTTGAAATGTTCGGGAGTGAAACAAGTTCATGGCCATTCCATTCCACCAGGCTATTGGCGCCTTGAGAAAAATACATTTTCCCATCGTTGTTTCTGCAGGAAGCGGCCAGCCAGTTTAATTTCAGGGAGGAAATGCTGTCATAAAAAGTTACATGTGACTTTTTTATTTCGACCAAACCTGTCGTCAAAGTAGCAACCCAGATATTGTGTTCGTGGTCTTCGATAAAATCGGCTGCTCCATAAATGTAATTACTTGAAGGATCGAAACGGGACATGCCATTCGCATCAAAAACAAAAAAACCATTTCCTTCTGTTCCCACAAAGAGGCGGCCCTTGCTGTCGTTGAAAGCAATCCGGATGCGTTTGTTTTTTAAAACATCATCGTGGAGAAGTGTAAGCTTGTCGTTGTCCAGCAGGTAAAGATGCTTCCATGTGCTGACGTATATGCGACCGTTGCTTCTTGTTAAATTATAAAAGCGCAGGTTCTCCTCATCTGTACGTGCAATGGTTTTAAAGTCCTTCTCGCTTTTCCAGAGCACGATACTGTCAGTAAGACAAAATAAAAGAGCACCGTTCGTTAATTCCAACACCTTTGTAAACCCGGAGCCATCTTTGTTTTTTAAAACGTCGAGCTTTCTCCAAACAGAATCCTGTAATTCCCAGATACCAATACTTGTGAGGAAACGCATTTTGTTATTCTGACCTTTCCATATCTGAACTATGTAAAGATTTTCGGGTCGGTTCTCGATCGGGAATTCTTTGAAATGTGTTCCGTCAAAAACCCGCACGGTATTAAAATATGAAATCCATAAATGATGCAAACTGTCCTCAAAGGCAACAAAGCAGTACATCCCCGGCATACCATCGTTCATGCTATAGTTCCGGAATGACTTGCCGTCGAACCGGCTCAAGCCGCCTTCTGTATTTATCCACAAATAATTCCGGCTGTCCTGAAAAATATGTCGTGTCTCATTGCCGGCCATTCCTTCTTTGATACCATATTTTTTCAGATAGTAGTGCTGCGCTCTTGCATCTGTAAATAAAAAAAACAGACTGAGTGCAATGAAATAATAAATAATACGGAACGGGCCCACCGGGTAAAAGTAGAGAATTTAGATGCCTCGGCAGGATAACATAAACAGGTTGTTTGAGGGTTTGCCGAGAAACGATATCAACCTGTTTAGGGTATTGGTGAGCGCGTATTACTTGTACACTTTTGGTGAATATTATTTAAACACATGCGACTATAAAACAAAACAAAATGAAAACAATCCCTAAAATTAAATTCTTGCTGATGCTGTTGTTCGTTACTAAAATCACAATCAACGAAGCAATTGCCCAGGCTTATGATCCCTGCAGTTCTATCTCGGCCATCACATCCGGAGTACCTGTTACCGCTACACTTGATCCGTCAAACGGCGCGTGGGATTTTTATCCTTCTTCACAAGGCTCCAATTATATGGGAAGAGAACTGATTTATTCTTTCACTCCTCCGGTAAGCGGCAAGTACACATTAACAGTGAACTCAACCAACTATTCTTCCGCAGGTTATTTTTATAAGCAGGCTTCATCAGGCTGTAACCGCTATTCATGGGGAAAGATCTCAGATAATTATTCTGGTTCTACAACTATCATTGGAACGTTGAGTGCAGGCGTTGCATATTATATTATGATTGATGCACAGGGAACATATTCTGAAACAGTACATGAATTCCAGTTAGATCTGTTGACGTTGGTTGATCCATGTGCATCAGCGATATCAACTTTAAGTTGTGGATCTCCGGTAAGCTTTGTAATTCCACAGGGACCCGGATTCATGGATACGCCGGGATGTTCATTCACCGGCGAACCGGCTTTAGGGAAAGAAATAATCTATCAATATACGGCAGCATCAAGCGGCAAAATTGCCATGCACCTGATATCAACAAATGATATCCCTGTCATGTATTCAATTAAAGAAGCATCATCAGGATGCAATGCTTCGGGATGGACATGCCTGGGTGAATTGGCGTATTCCTTTGGACCCTTTTTCACTTCTACATATTCAGTAACTGCAGGAACGGATTATTACATATTAGCCGATGCCACTTTTACCTATGGCGGTGAGCAAACATTTGAAGTTACGTGTCCGGAAACATGGGATCCATGCACACCGATAACAGAAATTTCCTGTTCCACATCTGTAGCTGTATCGATCCCTGCAGGCTTTGGAGCGTATGACAGCGTTGGTCAGAATTGTCAAATGTATTGGAACAACCCCGGCAAAGAAATCATCTATTCCTTCACCGCAACTGTTGATGGAATTCATAGAATTGAAATTGAATCATCGGATTACAATTATGTCAACTTCTCAATTAAAGAATCATCCAAAGGATGTAATCCTGCCGGATGGTCATGTGTAGGTTTGGCGGCAGGCCCGGGTCCTCTTTATACATCGGTGCCGTTAACAGCAGGGACTACATATTATATTATGCTTGATGCGAATACATCTGTAGGAGGAAATCTTACATTTTCTATTCTCTGCGATATGCCCTTTGATCCCTGTCCGGATATTTCTCCCTTAGTGTGTAACACAACAACACCCGTTGCAATTCCACTCGGCAGAGGTGCCTTCGCGCTTGATTCAGAATATGGCCCGACCATCGGTAAGGAAGCGATCTACGAATTTACTGCAGCGATTACCGGAACACATATATTGCAAATAGGTTCTCATGCAGGAATGCCTGTTTGTTATTTCATAAAGGAAGCTTCAGGCGGATGCAATGCAAGCGGATGGGAAAAAATCGGAGTTGTTACATACGGAGACGTTTCATCAGCGATTTCAAAAACACTTATCTCAGGAACGGCTTACTACCTCCTGGCCGATGGTATTGACAATGGTTATTACCCGCCTGCTACTCATGACCTCACAATCATTTGTCCGGATGCGCCTTATAACTCATGTGCTTCCATAACAACAATTCCTTCTTGCGGAACGTCTGTCACAACCAACCATGACCCAGGTATCGGAAGTATGGCGCCATTTCCAGACGGCGGATTTCCATATTATACTCCTGCAGCAGGCAAGGAGAATATATTTTTATTTACGCCTTCGGCAACAGGAAAATATTTCATCACAGTACTTTCCGGAACGGGGAATATAAATTATGCGATCAAAGCCGCTGCATCAGGATGTACTTCGGAAGGCTGGACCAACATTGGCCTGCAAGAATCCTATATGTACAACTCGCCTGCAATTATTCCGATGGAACTGCAGGCAGGTACTGCATATTATATCCTGGCAGATGCAGCGGCAACTACAGGTGTCAGCCAGACGTTCATAGTAAACTGTTCCGTTGCCAGTGATCCGTGCTCATCTATTTTGCCTGCGCCCGCTTGTGTGGATTACGGTTACTTTAATTTTCCTTCCGGAAACGGAGCGTACTCATCTTCTTGCGCAACGAATTCCTTTGATGTATTTCCACGGGGCAGCGAATTAATATTTTCATTTACTGCACAGGAAACCGGGACGTATATTTTGGATGGACAACAGAATACCGGGATCAATGCATACATCAGAAATGCATCTACCGGATGCAGCGGCAGCGGATGGGATTGTCTCGGACAAGAATTTTCTTCGAGCTTTCAATTTGTAACTTCTGAGCTCACAGCCGGGAATACATATTACATCATGTTCCAGGCAATCAATGATTATAGCGGTTATGGTTACTTGTATTTCAGAATGGGTTGCCAGGCCAACTGTACCATTTATGCTGACGCTGATGGTGACGGATATGGAAACGCAGCGTTGCCTTTTAGTTTTTGCTGGGGAATTCCCGCGGGATATTCAGCCAACAATAATGATTGCAATGATGCATCTGATTTAGTTCATCCGGCAGCCATCGAAAATTGTCAAAACGGAATTGATGATAACTGCGACGGACAGGTGAATGAAGGATGCAACCTTTGTTCACTCACATGCAGCACCACGCAAAGCAATGCAACAAACGGTACGGCCACTGCAGTGCCTGCCGGTGGTACACCTCCGTTTTCTTATTCATGGAATACTGTTCCTGTTCAAACGGGTGCAACAGCAACAGGGCTCAATGCACGTACAACACCGGTATCGGGCTACACCGTTGTGGTAACCGATGCGAACAACTGCACATCTTCCTGCACAGTAAATATTACTGAGCCGGCATATTCATGCGGCAACCTCACGGAATATACTGACGCAGAAATTGGCGGATGGGGTGCGCCTCCGAACGGCGGAAATATCACCAACACATGGCTGTATCCATATTTCGCTACGGTATTTCCAAATGGAATAACCATCGGAGGTTTCGGCAGGACATTAAAGTTTAATTGTGCCCAGTCAATTACAAATTATCTACCGGCTTCGGCAACTGCAGCCCAGTTGCCGAATGCAAACCATGTAAACCCGGTTGGAAGTAACAACCCGACCTATCCTGTTATTCCTTGTGGTGTAAACGGACCGCAGTATAAAAATACACTTGCATCCAAAACACTTGCACTCATGCTGAATGTTGAGTTTGACAAGGCGTTTCCGAATTTTACTCCGGCATTCACTGTTACGTATGGTGACTTGATTTATACAGCCGCACCTTTTGCCGGCTGGTCAGTGAACCAGGTACTTGTCGAAGCAAACCGGCTACTCGGTGAAGGATTGATAAACGGACAGACGAGTACATACTATACAACAGTGAGCAATGCAATTTCCAATATCGTTTCAGGTCTCAATGAACAATGTCCGCAGAACACAAACCTGCGCATGGACGAGCAGGTATTGCAAACGGAGGTAGATAATTTTAGTGTTTACCCGAACCCAGCCAGCAGACAAGTGAATGTTGAATTCGATTTTGTAACGGGAGGCATTTATGAACTCTCCTTGTTTGATATGACAGGAAGAGTAATGCTGAATAACTTCGGGTCTGCAGCAGAGGGGAAAAACAAAATCAGTCTTGACATTGAAAATCTTTCTGATGGAATTTATTTCCTCAGGATGAAAGCAGGGAATGATTTGTCTTCTGTAAGATTGGTTGTTGCAAAATAACCTCCAATTTTTCCAGAGAACTTTAAATGGGATATGACTTCCGGGGATTAAAAAATCTCCGGAAGTTTTTTTTACACGAGTTGCCACAAATTAAAAGGCGGTCAATTCTTGAATCTCTCCTGAAAATTTTCAGAGAAGAAAAAGCAGAAGGATTCTTTGATCATGCAATTCAAAATATTGCTTTTAAAATAAACCGCAAACTCTTTTGAGGTTTTCACAAACAACATAAACAGGTTGGTTTTTTTGGTGCATGAAGATCGATTCCACCTGTTTGAGTTATTGTGGATTGTAATATCCAGATACACTTTTGTCCACGAATCTGAACAACCTAAAAACTAAATCAAATGAAAACCCAATTACTTTCTCTGATTATATTTTTTGTATCACTCGAATGCAGCTTTGCGCAGTCGCTAACTCCATTTGTCATTTCTTCATCCGGGGGCTTTTATTCAAATGCCACCGGAATGCTTTCAATAACGACAGGTGAAATGACGATGGTTAAAACTTTTACCGGCAGTGTAAACATTCTCACACAGGGATTTCAGCAGCCAGATGGTTTGCAGGTTGCAGTTCCTGAAAATGAATCAGAGGAAAGTGAAATATCAATCTTCCCGAATCCGGCGTCCGCTACATTGAATGTCAGTATTAGTTCCGGTTACGATAAAAAATACATCATCACTTTATATGATGTGATCGGACAAAAAGTTTTGTCGTGCACTTATATTCCAGCATACAACAAAGCAGTGTATGAGATAGACATTAGTAATCTGGAAACCGGGATGTATATCTTTCAAATAGCGACTGAAAATGCTTTGGCAAAAACAGTACGCATTAATAAAATCTAACAATAACCTTCTAACTCTTAAACAACCACAAAAATGAAAAAGCTCATCTTCATCATGCTGATGTCAGCATTATCCGTATCCGCTCAGCCGCCAGCAGCATTCAATTACCAGGCAGTGGCGCGAAATGCCGCAGGAAATATTTTGAGTAATGCTGCCATTGCTATAAGGGTCAGCATTCTTGATAACCCCGGTGGTACTGTACTTTATTCGGAACGTCACGCAGCCACTACCAATCAGTTCGGATTGTTTGATGCCAAAATCGGAATGGGGACTGTATTAAGCGGCACCTTTGGCGCAGTAGCGTGGATTAACGGAAGTAAATACCTTCAGGTTGAACTTGATCCTGCTGGCGGGACCAGTTATGCAGACATGGGAACAGCGCAGTTACTCAGTGTTCCATATGCGTTGTATTCAGGCGGAGGAAATAATATTTCAGGAACCCAGAATTATGTATTGAAATTTACCGGGAGCAGTAGTGCAGGAAATTCTTTGATATATGATGATGGAAGCTCGGTTGGAATTGGAACCTCATCACCGGCACATCGGCTGGATATCGCCGGGGGCGTGGTGCAGATTCAATCGGGAGGATATATACGCGTTGGTCCACTGAATCAGGCCTCAGATAATTTTGCTTATTACTCTTCTGCAGGACAGGCAAATTCAACAGGAATAAAGTTTGAAACTTCACAAACAGGAAATCAAAATGGCGTTGTTCAGATGACGCTGTTAAGTAGTGGCAATGTTGGGATTGGCACATCAACTCCAGCAGGTAAGCTTGATCTGCAACAAGGATCAGGAGCAGGCGTTCCCTGGGGTAGCGGTTTAAATATTTATGATGGACCTAACAGGTGGGAATTTATTGAGGACGGTACCGGAGCGCGTCAAAGAAATGTAGCCGGCGGCGGATTCAGTTGGTATAATGCTACGGGAACACAATTGTTGATGCATTTATCTGACACAGGCAACGTCGCGATAACAAGTGGACTTAGTGTGGCACCATCGATTTATGCTGAAGCAAGCGGATATGCAGCAACTGCATTGTATGCGAATTGCACTGGTCTTGATGCAGTAGCAGTATATGGATCAGCAGCCACCGGTGGATCACAGGAAAGAGCAGGATATTTTTCCGGACACCTGGAATATACCGGTTCGCTGATTGGACCTTCTGATCTAAAGTTGAAGAAAAATATTCTAAACATAAAAAGTTCGCTTTCAAAACTGATGCAGTTGCAACCAAAACAATATGAATTTAAAACAGATGAATACAAAAGTCTTAACCTCGAAAAGGGTAACCATTATGGATTGATATCGCAGGATCTACAAAAAGTATTTCCGGATTTAGTTATGGTGACAAGTAATCACCCAATGCGTGATCCCAAAACCGGAAAGTCGCCGGAGTTGATAGAATACTTAGCAGTTAATTACATGGAACTAATTCCTGTTACGATCTCTGCCATCCAGGAACAACAACAACAAATCGAAGAGCTCAAAAATCAAAATGCGCTTTTAAAAGCCCGGTTGGATAAGCTTGAAAATAAATAAAAGCACAACCGTCATCTATAATTTCTTCCAGGCTAAAGTGTTTATTCGGCATTGTCATTCCTATCCTGTTTCAGCGGGAGAGGAATGACAAGCCAATTTTCAACATTATTTTACCGCATCAACAGATTATAGTGTCTCATCTGTTCCAGCAACAACAATCACAATCTCTCCCTTCACCGTCTTGCTTTTAAAATATGCTGCAAGCTCTTCCAGCGTTCCACGTTTATTTTCTTCAAACATTTTTGTGAGCTCGCGCGATACTGAAGCCTGCCTGTCTTTTCCGAAGTACTCGCAGAATTGTTCCAGAGTTTTCACAAGCCTGAATGGAGATTCATAAAAAATCATCGTCCGCTCTTCGTTTTGGAAAAACTTTAGTTTCGTCTGTCTTCCTTTTTTCTGCGGAAGAAATCCTTCGAAGCAAAAACGATCGGCAGGCAATCCGGAATTCACCAGCGCAGGAACGAATGCCGTTGCGCCCGGCAGACATTCGACAGGAATTTCTTTCCGGATACATTCCCGCACAATTAAAAATCCAGGATCGGAAATACCCGGTGTGCCGGCATCGGTGATGAGTGCAACGGCGTTTGCATTTTCAATCTCTTCCACAATGCGCTCTAACATTTTGTGTTCGTTGTGCGCATGGTTGCTGACCATTCTTTTCTGGATCTGAAAATGTTTCAGCAGAACGCCACTGGTGCGCGTATCTTCAGCAAGAATAAAATCACATTCCTTCAGTATGCGCAATGCACGGAGAGTAATATCTTCGAGGTTGCCGATGGGAGTAGGGACCAAGTACAGTTTTGGCATGCGGATCAAATGTAAGCCAATATGTATAAATCAATTTCGAATCCTCGAATTTCGAATCTCGAAAAAATAACAGCCAAATATAGAATGTAGAATATCAAAATAACAGCCCATAGAAGTTAGAAACCCTTGTCCATAGATCAATTTCTACCTAAGTTAAATTCGAAACACTAATTTAGTTAGTGTAGGATGCTATTGTTTTGATATTAAAAATTCTGTATTCAATATTTTTTCGAAATTTGGAATTCGAAGATTCGCTATTCTAATTCAACCAAAATGATAAAAAAAACCCTTTTGCTTTTACTGTTACCATTCGTTTCCAATTCCCAGATTCCAAAAGGGTTGTGGCAGGGAGCGTTCAAATTAAACGACAGCATTTCATTGCCGGTAAACTTCGACGTGAAAGGTTCTGCAATTGAATTTATAAATGCACAGGAAAGAATTAAGGTCACTGAAATTTCTTATGCGGCGGATTCTGTATTCATCAGGATGCCTGTATTTGACTCGGAGATACGGTGTAAAATGATAGGGGATTCTCTCATTGGAAATTTCCTGAATCATGCGCGCACAAAAGATAATGTGATTCCTTTTGTTGCAACATATGGCAGAAGTGAGCCGCTCGTCAATTCATATGAGCTGAGTAATTTCGAGGGAAGATGGGAAGTGACTTTTGCCGGCGATGAACCTCCGCTGAATAAAGCAGTGGGAGAGTTCAGCCAGATTGGAAATCATGTTACAGGAACTTTTCTCACGCCAACAGGCGACTATCGTTTTCTTGAAGGCTATGCCGATGGAACCAAAATGTATTTGTCGTGCTTCGACGGCAGCCACCTGTTTTATTTTGACGCTGAAATTAATCCTGATGATGTGCTTGAGGGAAATTATTACAGCGGCAAACACTGGCATGACACATGGAAAGCTTTCCGCAATGAAAATGCTTCTCTTCCCGATCCCGACTCCCTGACATTTCTGAAAAAAGGATATGAGAAAATCAGCTTTACTTTCCCTGATACCGACAGCAACCTCGTTTCGCTCTCTGATAAAAAGTTTGAAGGCAAGGTTGTCGTAGTGCAGATCATGGGAACGTGGTGCCCGAACTGCATGGATGAAACAGAATTCCTCGCGCCGTTCTATAAAAAATATAAAGAGAAGGGTTTTGAAATAATCGGACTCGACTATGAACGCATTCCTGTTTTTGCAACAGCAAAGAAAAACCTGCTGCGGTTAAAGGAGCGCTATGATATTGAATACACACTTTTATTTGCAGGCTCAACAGATAAAGACAAGCGCGATAAAACTTTGCCCATGCTCAGTTCCATTCTGAGTTTTCCGACTACTATCATCATTGATAAAGAAGGAAGGATCCGGAACATCCACACAGGTTTTTCCGGACCGGCCACAGGAGTATATTATGAAAAGTGGAAGCAGGATTTTATGGGAACCATTGAGAAACTTTTATACTGAGAGAAATATCTGCGGGACTATTAGAACTTTTTAGGAGTTACTCTGTCATTTCAAGGTTTCGATTATTGGAAATAAAACCGTTAGGATTGACAAGGAAAATTAAACCAATACTAGTATTTGATTTCCTTCGCTATCTACTTGAAGTAGTCACTGCGACGAAGGAAGCAGTCTGTCAAATCGAATTAGTTCACAAAGAATCATATAGATCAATCCACTTAGGATTTTTACTTTCAATCATTATGATTTTACTTTTACGATTTCCCCCTTTTATCCTTTTTTCTTCGGCAATTGCCTGACCGATGTCAGGAAAGCCTTCATAATAAACCAGCTTGTTACAGTTATACTTAGATGAAAAGCTACCTTTTATTGCTTTAGTTTTATGTTCCTCAATTCTATCTTTTAGGCCTGTTGTTACACCAGTATATAGTACTGTGTGATTTTTATTAGTGAGGATGTAGACAAAGCCGCCTTTGGTGGAATACATGGCAACAAAATTCGGTCGTCGTCGATCTTAGGACATCCTTTATATTCAGGATTAAATATTGAATGCAGTTTTAATAATTGACAGACTGCTTCCTTCGTCGCAGTGACTACACCAATGGGGGTGATGAAGGTGTCAATGGGAGCTCCGCCTTTAGCGAAGAGATGAATCTTATCAATACTAATAGTGTTTTAATTTTGAGATGGCTTCTACTTTTTATCTCACAGAAGCACAACTATTCAGTTGTCGATAGTTTGCTGTCTACTATTTATGGCTGCCCTTGCCAACTGGTAACTGCCAACTGAATACTGCCTCTGTCTTGCTTTTCAGCGGGATTATATATAGTTTGGCTCTTCTATAAAACAGCCACGATGAAACGCACACTGCTCGCAATTTCCTTTGCAGCCTTTCTTTCAACTTCTTCCTATTCACAATGCACTACTACCAATGCAACAACATGTGTTTGTCCGGGCGGAGGTTCCAATTGTGATCTGCTGCCTGATATTAAAGTATCAGTTGATGCGTTGCAGAGCAGCTATACTGTTTACACACAGACGGGCAATTCAGCCAGTGGATCGCAGGGAAGCAATGATGGAAGGTTGAGGTTTACGGGCACCACACCAAACATCGGCTATGGTCCGCTTGAAACTCGGTCGATCAGTAAATGGCTTTGCGGTACTGACACACTTCTCTCAGATCCCGGAACACTTTGTCCTGATGGCAGAGTTCCAAAGCGTTTTGTGAATCAGCGCATCTATCATAAGAATGGAAATGTAATGTCGTTTACTGACGTCCCCTGCGGCACGATGACGTACCATCCTTCGCACGGTCACATGCACGTCGACAACTGGGGGGTTTACACATTGCGCATTCAGAATCCCAATGATCCCGATCCGACACACTGGAGTATTGTTGGAACAGGAACGAAGCTTGCATTTTGTCTGCTCGACATTGGAAGCTGTAACAACAGTGCGGGAATATATTGCAGGGATGACAACAACAATCCGCAGACTACTTCACAGATTCCAAACAATACCATCGGTGCAGGAAATTACGGATGCTCTTCCACGCTGCAGGGAATCAGCAATGGCTACTACGACGCTTACAGCTCAGGCCTGGATGGTATGTGGATAGATATTCCGCCTGGCACATGCAATGGAAATTATTACATCGTTGTGCAGATAGACCCAAATCAGAATATGGTTGAGTTGAATGAAAACAATAATGTGATTGCTGTTCCTGTAACACTTTCAAACCAGGCTGCACCAGGATCGCCGGTCACAAAGATTTTTGCCAACAAACCAGGAACAATTTTACCGGGACAAAATATTATGCTTACTGCAACGGCAGGAACATCCTATCTGTGGTCGCCCGGAAATGCGACAACGCAAAGCATCACCGTGAACACAGGCGGATCTTATACATGCACCGTCACCAATTATTGCGGGACAGCAACATCAG
>Ga0193738_1000342_pt1 | contig 27274 bp, 32 predicted proteins | sample L2a1metaG_FD_144927 | JGI IMG/M metagenome (GOLD analysis project Ga0193738, IMG submission 144927) | Soil microbial communities from a riparian zone of the East river system, Colorado, United States - L2a1 | ecosystem: Environmental > Terrestrial > Soil > Riparian zone | place: USA: East River... | reverse complement strand
CCCAGAACTTGTCCGGGGAGGTTTCTCACTTTTCTCCTACTCTCACGATTTCGACTTGTCCGGTTGCTCTGCTATAGCTGTATTCCATATCGAAGCAACAGAAATCTAGTTCGCCGTATTCAATACCGTCTTCTGAGACTCGACTCTTACAACTGTTGTCGACTACCCACTGTCCGAACTCTTCCAGTGTCATGTTCATCCTTTCAGTAGTTGACTGACTTTGACCAGAACCAGCCTTCTAGAGTGTTTCCGAAGGCAACCCTGAGAGAGCCATCAGGCATCTGTAGAAGGAAATGTCCGTCTGTTTCGTCTTCCACTCCTCCCATGATTACGTTTACTGTCACATAACCATCTCGATCGTTCCACCACATACGGGTATTAGCTAGTGTCACTTGTCTACACCCACCTTTGCGAGTTGTGAAACGTGTCATGCGGGTAATAATGAACTATTACCGTCTTTCCGTTATCGACTAAGTAGTCTCGCACGTTCAACTTCTCAATCAGTTCCAGTCTGTCATAAGCAACCAGAATCCGATCTACCTTGATTGCCCCATTCATTGTTTCACCTTTCAAGTAGGGAGTAGTACACACTGATGTATCACCAGTGTGTACTCCACTCCACTTGCTAGGACTTACTCATCCGCAGTCCGTAGGTGTGACCGTTGATTGTCACCATGTTGTCGGAATACTTGGCTTCGTTCGTCCAGGCATCCTTACCGAGGCCTTCCACAACCGCAGCCTGAAGGACCGAACCCTCGATCCCAGCCTTACGGCAAGCTTCACCGAACTGAACTTCTGGGCTCAGCTCACCATCGACTACCAACCGGTAGCGCTTGCTGTTGGACTTGGGACCGACTGCGTTCGTTGTGACAGTCCGAACCTTGACAGTTCCGACAGGCTTATAAGTGAACACCGGATTACCCCGGGTGTTCCTCATCTCCCATCGGACTTCCGGATCGTCCTCATTCTCAGAGGTGAAGGTCAGAGCTTCCTTGATATCCGCTTCGGTCATCTGGTTCAATCGAACCATTGAGAGGCAGGCATCGAAGGCATCTCGGACCATCTTGAGCTGACCCTGAATCTCCTCGGGAGTAGAGACGCCGTCCGTCTTATTCGAAGCGTTGTTGTTCATCGCTGCGAACATTCCAGACAACCACTCCTTGAGGTTCTTCTGAACTTCAACCAAGCCGTTCAGAAGAGCCAGGATTTCAGCCGGATCCTCTGTACCACCCGCAGCATCCCGGATCGGTGCGAAGTACTCGGTTGTGTCGTACTCAGCAGCAGAACCTTCGAGCGACTTCAACCACTCCCGCTTTCCGGGAAGGTCATCACTCACCTGCGACAGGTACATGGCCGTGTACTTCTCATGCTCCGCAAGCAGAACAGGCAGAAGAAGAGACTTCATGTCCATTGTTATTTCCCCGTTTCTGGGTTGACGCTACCGGGAGTTTCCCGGGACTTGTTAGCCGTTAGGCTCAAGGCAACAGTCAGAGACTGCTCCCCAGAACTGAACCGCTTAGGATTCAAGGTTATCTAGTTCGTCCATGTATTCGTCGAGAGTCAGCTCTGAGGAGTTGAATCTTTCGATCAAATCACGGACAGCGTCGTCGTAGGCATCGGCCTTAGCGTCGTCACTCATTGTTTCCTCGTTTCTGAGTTGGAACCCTCCCGGACTTTCCGGGGCCTCACTGCCTTGCAAGGTCCATTATAGGGATTCGAGCTGAAAGGTCAATAGCCCTGGGAAAGAAATCTAGAGAATTATATCATGCAAGAATGGAGCGTATATCATGCAACCAAGCGCTTGCTTTGTTAAGGGAGGGTAGCATGGTGTAGTAAGCTTGCGCTATTTGGCTTAGTAAGCTGACCTTATTTACTGAATTCACGCATTCCAATATGGAGTGTCAGGCAGGCTTAACTAGCTAACACTGATAAACTAACGGTGTTAGATATTGATCGGAGTTTTCTAACGGCGTTAGGGAGTACAATCCTTTACTGCCAGAAATTTTTCAAATTCCAGAAATTTTCCCTCTCTAGCTTTCCTAGGATCTTTTTCTTCCCAGTTTGACTAGCCCACCCTTAGAAGCCAGACTAGGGGACACACCGGGGCAGCGCTATGCCCTCTCATCCCGCAGTATCCCACCCCCTCCACTCCCCCCTATATAAGAGGACTAGCAGAATGACACGAAACGACACTCACACCCCTTCTGACCAGGACTTTCTCCCCCCAAACCCGCTCACAACCCTACGGACACTGCGCAACTTGAGCCAAGCCGAACTAGCCGTCCAGCTTAAACTTTCCAAGACAACCGTTCAGTTTGCAGAGCAAGGTTGCTTTGCTTACCCTCCCCTTCCTTACCGACCCCTTCTAACTCCGGCCCAAGCACTAGCCTACCAACAATTCAAAACAGCTAAAAGACTCTATTACTTCCACGCTCACCCTGATTCTACTTACACCTGTTCCATCAAGGGCTGTAGGGGGTTAAATTTTGACCCGAGAAATTGGGCTAATTTGGAGAGTTTCGACGAGTTACTAGATTTTCTTGAGGTGACTCCGTTTCAATTCGCTAGTTTAATTTGTGTGACTCCCGCAGAAGTGTTCCGGTTCGCGAAGGAAACGAAGCTTAGAAGGCGGCGGTTACCAAGTAACGTGACAGAAGCGCTGCGTCAAGTTAACTGCCCACCCTCCTTCTACGGGCGACTCTTCATTAGCGGAGAACTAACAGAAACGCAACTAACAGGATTAACCTCGTGACAACTACCTCTACCACTTCCTCGGCTACCCGTCAAGAGTTCGTGGCGTGTTACGAGGCGTACTACTGGAACTTCGGCTTCGCACCAGACTCGCCCGCTAACCTTAACTCCGAATTCAAGACTAAGTTCACTAAGGAAGACTGGGAAGACTGCTTAACTCGCGAAAGTTTAGTTAAGTACTTCGAGGAAAGAGGGGTTCCTAACCCCTACAAGCCAGCTCCAGTTCTCACGCCTAAGCAGCTAGACTTCATTCGGGACTTCACGGACCCGACCAACATTCTGCCTCTCTCTAAGAAGCTTTCGCTAGCGAAAGTGAGTCAGGCTGAGTTCGCTAGCTGGATGAGGGACACTACCTTCGTACAGCTCGTTCGAGGGGAAACAGACAAGAAGTTCAACGACTCTCGAACTTTAGTTCTAAACGCCTTAGCTCAAGAGGCAGCAGTAAGTCGGAACGTCAACGCAATTAAGTTTTACTTCGAGCTAACTGGTGAGTACAGCCCAACCTCTAAGACTCAAGTCACTCACCTAACGGGCGAAGTCAGGGAACTGACTCAGAAGTTACTAGAGGTTCTCCAGCGTCACGTACCACCAGAAACTCTAGAGTTGATCCATGGAGAACTAGAAGAAGTCTTGTTCCCCCAGCTTCCAGAACCAGCCCGCCTCCCAGCCAGAACCAAACCTTCTAGGAAAGTTCTAGACCTGCCCTCAAGCTCTGAAGAAGGTTCTGACTTGCTAGCGGAGTTCGGGTGAGCGACTTAAAAGAGAGCTTCCTCAGCGGAATTAGGGACTCAGCTAAGCGACCGAACGTTTTCGGTTACAAGCCACACGAGCTACAGGAGAAATTCCATGAGTCAGAAGCAACAGGAAGGATTTTCCTCGGTGGTAACCGAGCAGGAAAGACTGTTGCCGGCGCTGTTGAAACCGTGTACCGTTTGCGGGGCAACCATCCCTATCAGCGAGTCCCAGAAGCTCCTATCAGAGCGAGAGGTTCTGCGGTTGATATTGAGCAGGGAATTAAAAAGATCATGCTCCCGGAAATCGCTCGATGGATTCCACCGTCCGACTTAATAAATGGAAGTTGGGAAGATTCATATGACAAGCAAGGAAGAGTTCTTACTCTTCGCAATGGGTCCACGATGGACTTCCTCACCTATGAAATGGACGTGGACAAACATGCCGGTACAAGTCGTCATTGGCAGTGGTTCGACGAGGAACCTCCTCAGTATGTCTTCAACGAAGATTTGCTTCGCCTCGTAGATACGGGTGGTAAGTGGTGTCTAACAATGACGCCTGTTCAGGGAATGACTTGGATCTATTACGGTTACTACAGGCCTGTAGTTGAGGAAGAAGATAACCTCAATGTAGATGTGTTCCAGATCAGTACTGTAGAGAACCCGTACATTTCCCAGGCAATCCTAGAGGAAATGACTAGAGGACTCAGTGAAGCCGAGAGAATGGCACGGCGTCATGGTCAATTCATGGCGGCTACAGGATTGATCTATCCTGAATTCCATGAGACAGTCCACACCGTCCCTCCCTTAAACCTCTCAGAGTTGAAGCATCACACAGTGATCTGTGGAATGGACCACGGACTTAGAAATCCTACAGCTTGGCTATGGGCAATTGTAGATCATGAAGGTCGGGTCACGATTTTCCATGAGTACTATCAAGCTGAGAGAACCATCAAGGAACATTGCGATGTAATTAAGGAGTTCGAGAAGGCTAATGGGATCGAACCGAGCTATAGAGTCGGTGACCCGGCTATTGCCCAGCGCTCTGCTATCACGGGTGGCTCTGTACAAAGTGAGTACGCAGACCACGGTATCTACATCGGAACAGGAAACAACGACGTTAATTACGGACTTAATCGAGTCCGCACCTACATCCAAAACTCAGGGCTCTTCATCGCCAACATTTGCACCAACCTCATCAAGGAGAAGCGAAACTACCGATGGGATACCTGGGCAACTAGGAAGAACGAAGAAACGAAGGAGTCAAAGGACAAGCCGAGAAAAGTAAGGGACCACGCCTTAGACGCTGAAAGGTACCTGATCTGTAGTAGGCCCGAGGAAGAGTTTAAAGGCCCTGCTGGTAACCTGTACCTTCCATTCGCCGCCCCTCCCCAAGTTAGTGATGTGGTCAGGGAAAGTGACTACGAGATGGCAGAAAGTAACGGGTCACATTTCATACTAGGTGAGGATTGGTGATCTAATTGCGGCGCAGTTATTTCATATCTAAAATCCTGGAGAATACAGACTTCACTGACAACCACTGGCTATGGACTGGATACATTTCAGAAGGGTACGGAAAACTATGGGATCCAGCAAGACGAGAAATGAGATATGTTCATATTCTGTCTCATTTATTCTTCATTGGTGACATTCCCGAAGGTTTTCAGGTAGATCACGATTGTAGGATTCGACATTGTTTCAGGCCGGAGTGTTTAGAAGCTGTTACACAAGGAGAGAATATACGTCGTCAATTTGAAGCTAAGTTTGGACACAGAGTAATTGATGGTGTTAAAACGTGTAAGAAGGGCCATCAACTTACAGGTTTCAATGCAATACCAAAGACTCGTGGCAAGTACAAATGGTTTGATTGTCGTAAGTGTCATAATAGAAACGCCCTAGAACGCTATCACGGCAGAATTGAGGAATGGTAAGATGAGTGAGTCACATCGTAGGGACTACACCCTACAGAGCAACGAAGATGAATTCGTCAACATGATGAGCTATCACCCTGCTCGTCCAGAACTAGATCAGCCAGAGCGGTACACCATTCTACGTGGAGCCTTTATGGATCTAGCTCGACTAGTTAACAAGATGTGCCCAGAGGGTAAGGCTAAGGCTGAGTGCTTCACTAAGCTAGAAGAAGGCCTAATGCGAGCCACCCAGGCAATTGCTGTAGGAGAGGGTGAAGTATGAGCACGACTGAGAAAGAACTTTTAAGTACTACAGACGGAATGATTTGGGCTAAGGCTTTTAAAGAAACAGTATGGGGGAAGCCAGATCTAGCTGTCGATGTAGGGTTTCTCGTAGGCTGGTTTGCTAACGCTATTGAGACAGGAAGGGATGCTGGTCGTCGTGAGCACAACTGAACTAGGAAGATTCAAGCTAGTCACTGATCGTAGGGAAATGGCTAGTCCAGCGGAAGATTTCTTCACTGGTAAGGTAGACGAGCCCTACTTCATTGATACCGACAGGGACGTATATGACGGTCGGATCAACATTGGAGCTTCAACTGCTGAGAACATCGCTACACTAATCGGCTACATTCCCAACGACGAGTTTGAATTACTGTGCCTACGTAACAAGGAACTAGAGGAAGAGAATGCTCGTTTTCGTAATCTCATTACTGGTGCTCATAGTGCTGCTGTCGAGCTTGCTACTGCTCTACTTTCAGCACCAGCAGACGAAGTTGACGAGCCTGATTCTAAGGAGTCAGAAGGACGCGCTAGAAAGTCACACCCAGCTAGCAAGGGACGCAATGGATCGGCTGACCTCCCGGACTTTGGCTGATCTAAACCAGGTACAATACTACAACGTTCCTCTCCCCGATCAAACGATTATAACCCCCGGGTATGAAGACGAGGACTCTAACTCCGACCCGGAAGCTGTGCTGTTTGATCTAACGCCCGACTTCATGATTGACGAGATTGCGAGGGAGTACGAGAGTGAGCGTAACGAACACTGAAGCTCCAGGTGGACAAGCTAATCCCACAAGGGAAGCTGTAGGAATTGCCGGCGAAGGCCGGATTTTACCCCCAAATCCTGAACATCTGATTCAGAAATGGAAGACGGAAGTAAACGCTGCTAAGATGGCGAGGGTTCCGTTTGAAAGAGAGTGGTATCAAAACATTGCCTTCATGTTCGGACGGCAATGGCTCATGTGGGATGCAGCTGCTTCTTCTACCCATCTAGGTTCAATGATTGAACCGAAGGTGCCTCCCCACCGTGTTCGCATTACTGTGAACCGTGTTCGGAAGTTGGTGAATAAGCAATATGCGAAGCTCTGCAAGGAGCAAATTAGGGGCTTTATTGCGCCTTCTACAACTGACGATAGCGATATTGCTGCTGCTCGGGCTGGTGAGCGGCTCAATACTTACCTTATTGATTTGACTAAGTTGCAAGAGCGGCTTAATCGAACTGACTGGTGGATGCTGACCTGCGGTACTGGGTTCTCGAAGGATTACTATAACGAGAGCATCAAGATGGCAGGACCAGAAGAAGAAGACCCTATGACAGGTGAAAAGCGTCCATCAACGATGATGGGTGCTCCAGTCGTAGAGACTATTTCTCCGTTCCACATCTTCGTATCTAACATTGATGAGCCAGATATTGATCTACAGGATTGGATCTGTCACGTCGCTGTTAGAACTCGTAGTCAGATTATGGATCAGTATCAGGTAGATCCAGGTGAGGATGCTAAGCTGGCTGGTTCCTCTATTGAGGCCAAGCTACAGGCAGCTCAAGGCTACAAGTCTAATACCTCTAAGAAGGGTATTGAAGTATTTGAGCTGTGGGCTAAGCCTTGCACTGAGTACCCAGAAGGAATGGTGCTAACTTGGTGCAATGACATTGTACTAGGGTATTATCCTGAGTGGCCTTATGCTCATAAGGAATATCCTTTCACTCGTCGTCAATTCCTAGAGACTGGTCGATTCTATGGTGAGTCAATCATTGTAGACCTTCGTCCTTTACAGATGGAGTACAATCGGACTCGTTCTCAGATCATTGAGGACAAGAACCGGATGGCTCGACCTATGATGGCAGTTCAGCAAGGTTCTATTAATGCCAACGCTGTTCAAGGTCGACCTGGTGAAATGATCATGTATAAGCCAGGAACTCCACCGCCTGCTCCTATTCAAATGCCCAACATTCCTAATTATGTTGTAGAACACTTACAGCATCTACAGGAAGAAATGAGTGATCTAGCAGAGCAGCGACAGCTAGAACAGGGTATCCCCTCTGGAGTAACGGCAGCAACTGCTATCTCTTATCTACAGGAGAATCAGGATGAAGTTCTTTCTGAGTGTCTTCGAGATAAGGAGCGAGCTTATCAGAGAATCTGTCGTCATCTTCTAGGTTACGTGGTTCAATTTTGGGATGCTGAGCGGCAGATTAAGGTTGTAGGTCAGGATCAGAACTTCGAGACCTATCTACTGTCTGCTACTAATCTCCGTGGAAACACTGACTGGCATGTAGTTGCTGGATCTGCAACTCCGCAAAGTAGGGCTGCTAAGCAAGCTCTCCTAATGGAGCTAATGAAGATGGGCATTCTCCCAGCTGATAAGGGACTACAGTTCCTTGATATGGGAGACACTGCTAGAGTCTTCGAGGAAATGCAGGTTGATGTTCGGGAAGCTGAGCGTCAGAATCTGCATATGGCTCAGGGAGAACCTCAGGATACTAATGACTGGCAGAACTTGCTAGTTCATATCCAGGTACACGACAACTACAGAAAGCGGGAGGAATATGAGGCTTTAGAGGATCAGCCTAAGATGATCTTCCGTCATCATGTGTTCAAGGATATGTTCTTACTTGCTAAGCAACTAGCTCCTGAATTAGTAGCTAGCATTCCATCTGAGGTAATGACCCCGCAGATTCCACCTCAAATGATGATGATGAACCCAGAGATGGCTGAAATGGCTCAGTATTATGTGCCTGACATGGTGGAGGAAGCTTTACGAGGATTCATTATTAGCCTACAATCAGGAGGAATGGGAGCAGCACCAGCTCCACAGTCGAATACTGCATCTAGTGGAGGTCCACCGCAGTGACAATGACATACGGAACTGATGAAGGGTTTAATGAGCCAGGTACCCCTGGTTTCACTAATCCCTTCCAGTATGAGAACCTTCTTTCTCCACCTTACCGTCGGTTTGCTAAGAATCGTAGGGCTGGTCTAGCTAACGCTACACTTGAGTGGGAGCCAACCCAGAATGATATTCTATTCGCACATCGTAATGTGTACACCTCACGGTTCCAAGCTCCTTCTACTAGGAATCCACGACTTCTAGCGGCTTTCCATCCTGGTGGTGGTCAGTCCTATGAGAGTTCTGATGTACCTATGTCGATTCGTAGGGCTACAGGAGTTATCCTAGATTCAACCGGTAAGGCTATTGCTTCTCCTGGTGACCTTTCACGAGGTCCTCTAGGTGCAATGAGTTCTGCTGCTGGTCTAGTTTCTGTTAACCTAGGAACTGGTAGAAGTAATGATATCTTTGCTCAGTGGCTAACAATGTCTGATGCTGATGTAACTACTGTTACCCAGCATGTAGCTCGTGTTACTGACGCTAATAACTGGATTGGACTTTCACGTCAGGCTGCTACTAACCTACGTGTAACTAGGAACGTCGCTGGTACGCCTGCAACGGAGCGGGATATCACGATTCCAACAACTACACCTGCAACTGGTAACGCTTTCGGGCTTCGACTTTCAGGGACTACAGCTCAGGTTTTCCTCAATGGGGTTAAGCTTGATGACTGGACTTTGAACGCCGCAGCTCAGGCACTTACCGGAACTCTAATGGGAGTTGTACTTCCAGCAGGTACTCATGTCTATTCGCCAATCAGCTATTTTGAAGCATGGTCAACTACACCCGTATTAGGAGTTTAATCTAAATGAGTTTCCTGGAAGAATCAGGTCCAGGGCCAGAGTCCGAAGGACAGCCCGCCGGTGACCCAGAGGTTCAACCTGCCACACCACAAGCACCACAGCTTTCCCCCTACGGACAGAAGTTCCTTGAGGAAGTTCCAGAGGAAGAGCGGGGAATTGTTAGTAAGTATCTTCCCAAGTGGGACGGTGGTTTCACCAAGTACGCTCAGCAAGTTCAAGGCCAGCTTAAGTCGTATGAAGGACTGGGCTCAGCTGATGAACTTCGTGATGCACGCCAGGTTTATGATAAGTTAGTTAACGATCCTGAAAGTGTCGTTAACTGGCTAGCAGATCAAGGCTTCAAGTACAACGCACAGGGTGAAATCGTACCGGATCCTAATGCCCAGCCTCAAGCTAAGACTCCAGATCCTTATCAGGATCGGTGGTCTAAGCTAGACCGAATGGAGCGGGCTGTTGGGTTGATGGCTGAAAACTTTACTAAGCAGCAGCAGGCTGCTGAACAAGCTGCGGCAGATAAGCAGCTTGAGAATTATCTGGGTGAGTTCAAGACAAACTTTGGTAACGTACCGGAGCAGTTTATCCTAGCGTATTTGAACGCAGGGACTGTAGATCCGGCAACAATTGCCAAGGAATGGCAGACAATCACTCAGGGAGCTATTAATCAGCGGGCAGCGGCTAAGCCGCCTAATATTATGGGCGCTAATTCGCAGCCTCCTGTTGCACAAGATCCCGCCAACATGACTGAAGACCAGCGTCGAGCAGCTTTCCTAGCTCGACTTGGAGACTTCGGCAGTTAACCTAAGGAACTAAGATGCCGAACGCCAACATTGCGTCTCTGACGCCAGCTCTTAAGGAGCTGTACGAAGGTAAGATCGTTAAGGCGATCAACGATGAGACCGTACTTACTCAGCGAATTGAATCCTCTTCTAAGGGAGTAGTTCAGAAGGCTGGCGGTAAGTACGTAGACTTCCCGATCCAGGTTGGTCGTAACCAGGGAATCTCCTATCGTCAGGAAAATGAGACGCTAGGTGATCCTGGACGAGCCCGCCTCAAGGAAGTAAACGTAGGACTATTCTACGGTTATGTGCGGTGCCGTATTCAGGGCCAGATCTTCGAGATTGCAGAGACTGACAAGCAGTCGTTCGTCGATGCAGTCGATAACGAGATGCAGGTTTTAGAGGATTCGGTCAAGAAGGACCAGAACCGTATCTTCTACGGTGATGGTACCGGTGCTCTTGCTCAGTGCTCCGTAGCAATGGGTGCTCCTGGCCTTACCTTTACTGTAGATGATGCCCGCTGGCTAGAAATTGACGCAGTTGTTGACGTTACTACTTCTGCTGGTACTGATCTAGCAGTTACTCGTACGATTACCGCTGTAGATTACGATGCCAAGACCGTAACTCTTTCTGGTGCCAACTTCCAGACGACTACTGCACACCGTGTAGTTCGTGCTGGTAACTTCCTCGGCGGTACCCAGCGTGAGCCTACTGGTCTAGCTCGTATTGCTGACAACACTGTCAACCTATTCGGTCTAAATGATCCGATGTGGAAGGCCCGTGTTATCAACAATGGTGGTGCTCCGCTTTCCGAAACGTCGATGATTAAGCTCCTTGACGACATTCGGATCGCTACTGGTAACACTCCTTCCGTTATCTTCACCAGTCTTGGTGTACGGCGTGCTTACTTCAACCTTCTAGTACAGCAGCGTCGATTCACTGGGACAATGGAGTTTAACGGTGGCTTCAAGGCTCTTCCGTTCAGCTACGGCTCTAAGGATATTCCTCTAGTAGAGGATCCCGACGCTCCTGCTGGTCGTATGTACGCTGTTCCTGAGAAGCTCATGCGGGTTTATCACACCAAGGATTGGCACTTCGAGGACAAGACTGGCTCGATGTTCACTCAGGTGAGTAACGTAGATGCTTACGATGTCTTCATGAAGCGTTACTTCGAGCTTGGGATCAAGCAGCGCAACGCTCTAGGTGCGCTTATCGGAGTTGCTGAAAACTAAATGAGACGGCTAGTTCTCGTCTGTTTAGCCTTCAATCTAGCCAACATGGTACTGTGGGCCGTAATGACCCCTATCTCCATGTTCACCCCGCTCAAGGACAGCGTACCTTACTTAGTAGGTGTCTCTGTCTGGGCTCTCTTTTCAGCTTCTTTCGTAGGGGCTGTCTCCTGTTGGTTAGCTGTACAGGAGGAAAAGAGAGACTAAGTTTAAATGTAGGCCTAGCTTACATTGCCCCAGTCTCATTTGGAGAGGGTGAGTCGGAAGGAGCCCACCTCCCTGCTTTCGAGTAGGGTAGGTGGGCTCCTTTCGTTCCTCTCCAACCCCACTAAGGACTTTTACAATGGCTAAGGCATTAACTAATAACGGCGAAGTTGTACAGGTAGATGATGACGTAATGGGGATCGTCTCTGAGATTCGGGATCGGTGGCCCGAACTAACTGTTCAGTATCTAGACCCTGATCGGTTTGCAGAGATAACGGACACTCCCTATCGAATCGTCGAGGTAGACACCGGTTACTGTGTTCTCGGAGTTTGGCAACTTGATCGTCGAGTAATCGACCAATTAAGCCTCCGGGATCTTAGCCGCCGGGAGCTAGATGAGTTATTCAAGAAGGAAGATGAGCAGGTTAAGAAGGACAAGCAAGCTGTAGGGGCCGAGGTGAGGGCCGAAAAAAGAGACGTTTTGGAGCATATTTTCAGGTCTCCAAAGGGGTCCTACAGCTTTAAGAATGATGAGGGAGAAACTGTGACGGTGAAGGATGGCTGATCTTACACTTCTACTCACAACTGTTCGAGAATTTGGCGGTGATCTATCGTCTGCTCAGTTTAGTGATGCACAGCTTACTAGGTACATCAACTTCGGATTGGGCGAGGTATCTAAGCGAACTGGGCAAATTAGAGCCACCACTTCATACGCCGCTCTTGATGGGGTTACCGTAGACGGTGTAGGGGGTGTGTCGGTTCCCGCAGATTTCTTCCAAGAAATTGAAGTTCGCTGGAACGGATATCGGCTAGAGAGAATGAGATACGATGAGTTCTTCCTAAGAGGGGATAATATCGAATTTCAGTCTAGCGCTCCTACCCACTACACAATTACTCCTTTCAATGTTGTCACAGGAGTTAGAAGGATAATCTTCTACCCTTACCAAGCTTTAACTCAAGCGGGTGCTCTACAGCTCTACTACGTCGCTAAGATGCCAGTTCTAGTAGCTGGTGCTGACGTACCGAAGGTTCCAGAAGTTCTTCATGAAGCGATTGTCTTTTATGCTACTCATCTTCTTAAAACGGCGGAGGGTGATTATGAGGGCTCTAAGTATTTCAGAGGTTTGTTTAATCAGGTAATGACTGATTGGGAAACTTACCAGGTTGAGGGCGGGTACAACGAAAACCCCCAGGTAAAGGAATATGGCTACTCCTTACAATATCTCTACGACACGACCCCTTAAAGGTTTACGGTCTAGTGTTTCTCGCCATGCTTTAGAGGATGGTGAGTTTGGCACGCTTGAAAACTTTAACACTAATCGTGGTGGATATCTGGAGAAGCGTAGAGGTATTTGGAGAGCTAATAACGATCACCCTGGTACAGCTGGTGAGAAATTAACTCTTATGGCTATTGTTCGATATATTAATGCGGGTGCTCACCTTCCTTATGCCTTTGCCTACGATAACAATGACCTGTTTAAGACTACAGGTGGAACTGTAATTAGCCCTACTTGGGCCGTAGTACCTGGAGTAACAGGTCAGTTTGAGTGGGGATTTGAATGGGGTTGGGTTGGTGCCCCTTACCATCTTCAAATGTGTCGACGTAATGGTCAAACGATTGCTGTAGTGGCTTCTACTAATGCTGTAAATGCTGGTGGGGGTCCTGCTGGTACTTTTTGCTTACCTTATAGAAATAGAATGTGGGTTCTAAACACAGCTGATCCGGTGGTAGGGCAGGAGAACCGTCTTTATTGGAGTATGGCTGGAGCATTCAATGTTTGGGTGGCTCCTAATGGCGGGTTCGTAGATATTCAGCCTGGAGATGGGCAGATGCTAGTCTCTGCTATTGTTTACAATGATACTCTGTGGATTTTCAAAAATCGCTCTATTTGGACAATGTCTGTAGAGGATGATCCTAATGACGCTCAACTTCGTTTAATTCATGCTTCTATCGGCTGTGTTAGCAGAGGATCACCTCAGTTGGTAGAGGGTTTCTTGTACTTTCATTCCGAAGAAGGTGTCTATAGAACTGATGGAACTACCTTCGAGGAAGTTTCTGAGCCTATCAGGGATAAGTTTGTAACTGCTGATGTAACTGATCGAGAAAATATGATCCAAGGTGAGGCTGTCTACTGGGATAATAAATATATTCTTAATCCTGGTAAGGCATTAACTCCTACCAACCCTACTATCTATGTATTTGATGTAGTATCTGAAACTTGGACTACTTGGCGAGCCCTTCTTGGAAATACCTCAATAAGAGGAATGAAGCCGTATACGGAGGCTAATAAAGATTATCTTTGCATGGGCTCTGGATACAACAATGCAGGAGCGTCCAGTGGATTGTATTATCTCACTAATGCCGAGGATGCTTGGTATAGGGACGACACTGCTGGCTCTACCGGTGGAGCAGATGTAAACAGCTACAGTAGCACAGCTAAGTTAGGGGTGTCCGATCAAGATCAGCCAGGATATTACAAGAGAAATCATTATAATGCCCTTGATGTAGAGGGTTCAGCAGCTGAAAATATCCAGTGCGTAGACTTCGACAGGACTCCAGTAGCTAGTAATACGGTGCGCTTACCTGATACTAAGCGTAGGTTTGTAGCTTTTCCCGGTGCTGGAAAATACAGGGCAAAGGGCATTGATATTACAGCAACTACTCAGACAGGGGAAACTCCTGGTCCTCTTAAGATTTACTCTGCTATTTCAGCAGATGCTGTTCGTGAACCGGCCCATAGATTGAGTGGGAACGCTTCGTAATGCCAGTTAAATTTGATCCACTTCCCCTACCTAAGTTCGATATCTCTCTCCTAAACTATCTGAATCAATCCTTTGAAAGGATTAGGCAGGCTTTCAGAAGTGTAAACGCTGAGTTGAATGTTAGTCCAGATGCTGAACAGGTATTAACTGCACAAGCTCAGGCTGCTGCTAATGCTTGGGGAGATTTAGCTACTATAGGTCCAATTGTCACTGTTAAAACAGGTGCTAGAGCAATAGTCATGTTAAGTGCTCAGCAGCTTCCTGCTGGTGGCGGGGATTGTAGAATGGGCTATGCTGTAACAGGAGCTTCTACTTTAGCTCAAGCAGATGATTATGCTATGATCTCGTTTGCAGCTAACCAAACTGTAAATGCCGTCCTGCTTGACCCCAGGCTTACTCCAGGAGTTAACACATTCACAGCCAAGTATTTGAACACCGGTGGTGGATCTACTTGGCTTCGACGTAGGCTAGCAGTTATCCCTATTAAGTAGGAGAAAATGTTAGAACCAATCAATCCCTCGATTCCTAAGCCTGTTCCTACAGGGACAGCAGCTAGCATTTTCGATCCTCGTAGTAGTGCTGGAATGTTTTCCAGAGGTAAGAATGTCTATGAGGCAGGTGCTACATTAGGTCCACCAGGAGCTGGTAGACCTAGGGAATCAGCAGCAACTTTCACACAAGGTGGAGTTATTACTCCACAGTTAATGCAGGCTATTCAAGGGAGGTTACGTGGCTTTACAGAACGGGCAGCAGATAAATCTGCAGAACGCTGGACTAATTAGTGCAGCGAATCGTAGACTAACTGCCCCATATAGTGAGGATGATCAAGAAGCTGTAGGCCAAGATGCTAATACTCCTGCTATGTTCACAGGGTTTGATCTTGCTCCTAACACAGCTCCACAGCAGCCAGCTCCTTCTCAGGCTCAGTTAAAGCAGTTCTCCTTCAATCCTAAGTATCAGGGTTTAAGTGCAGGCCTAGAGAGAAACGTAGCTGACGCTGGACTACAACGTCAGAATCAGCTCTTCCAGGCTAACGATCTTTACAACACCCAGCTATCTGATGCCCAGCGAGTACAGCAGCAAGCGGTAAATAAGCTACACCAGTCTCTAATGTCTCGTGGCATGGGCTCTAGCTCAGCTATGATTGTCAAGCGTGGTGAGCAAGAAGGTAACTACAATCGATATGTTGATAATCTAGGTCGAATTAGATCGGGTAATATCGCCTCAGCTGAACAGGGATACGGTCAGCAGATTGAGGACGTTAATCGTCAACGTGAAGGTCTTTATTTCCAGCAGGTTCAAGAAGAAGAGCAACTAGCTAGAGAGCGTGCTAGAGAAGCTGCCGAAGCCCAAGCCAGACAAGAACAAATGCGTCTACAGCAAGAGTATCAGCAGCAGATGCAGGCTCAAGCTCAGCAGCAATGGCAATATGCTCAAGATGTAGCAGCCCAACAGGCAGCCGCTCAGCGTCAGTTAATGGCTTCAATGGGTGGCGGCGGTGGATATAACGCTGGTATTCCTGGAGGCGGAGGTGGTGGAGGGCGTCCTAACGATGCTGTCTACGGACTTCCTAATGGGCAGATGGTAAATGCTGGTACCTTCATGCAAGCTGTAGGAGCTTCACCCGATCAGAACTGGCTGAACTATCTATGGGATAAGGAGCTAGGACTCCCTAGCGAAATTCGTCAGGCAGTTCTAAGTCGAATCCATCAGAACCGTGGTTGGGGTGGTGGAAACCTTGCGGCACTTTAAGGAAGTGAGTAAATAATGGCAGCTCTAGATCAAGCACAAGCAATGGCAGATGCTAGGTTCAACCCTCAGCAGGCTGCTATTGATGCTCGAATCAAGCTAATCAACGATACCACTAATGTTCGTAACAACTCCATGAACGTGTTTGGAGAACAGGGACGAGCTAATATCGGTGGAGCCTACGATACTCTACAGGGTCTTCTAGGTGCTAATAAGCAGAATGCGATGGGTGCCCTTACTACCGCTGGTAATCAGGTAGGTCAGGGTTATCGGGATGCTCAGCAAATTGGTACTTCACTACGAGACACCTCTCGTAATACGATGGCTGAACTAGCTCGTAGCATGAATGCTGGTAACTACGCCATGCCAGTTATTGGTGGGCTGGAGTCTGAGGCTAATCAGCTAATTGCCAACAACGCTAACCGAGATGCTACAGTTACCGGTAACCTTCGTAATTGGGCTGCTCAATCTGGAGATATCTACAGCCAGCAAGAAGGTACTGGTCATATGATGAGAGCTGATGCTCTTTCTAGACTAGAGTCTGACCTTCTGCGAGCTATTCAGGAGAACAATCTTAGCGGAGCTGAGCAGACTTCTGACATGAATGACCGTCTAGCTGAGATGCTAGGCGAGCGTGGTGCCTATCTAGCAGAACAGGTGAATCAGCTAAGTGCCCAAGAATTCGAGCAGGCATTTAAGCAAGCCCAGCTGGATCAACAGGCAGCGGAAGCTTCTGACCGTCACTCTGCTACCCAAGCTGAACTTTCCCTACGGGCGCAAGGCATGGCCGACGAGAGAGATGCGAGGGCACAAGCTGGAGAAATGACTGAGAAGGAAAAGCTTGCTATGCAGATGCAGGCTTGGGGAATGGCTCAGGATCAGAGCAATACTGATCGAGACTTTGGTTTACGACAGAGCGAATTCCTACAGGGTAACAAGATTGATCCCATGCAGCTAACCAGTTTCCTTTCTGAAAACATGCAGAGGGATGCTCTTGGTAACATCTCTGGTGGTGTTAATCCTGCTATCCTAGAGCTTCTTTATCAGCAGGGAGTTATGGACCGTCCGCCTAACCAAGGAACCTCTGTAGGTGGAGCTGGTCCTCTTTCTAGTCTCCCCAGTAGTGGTGGATGGAATAGGCAGTCCGCTGCTAAGTCTCTATCTCAGGCTTATGGGCAGAAGTTTGGTGGAGGTGGTAAGGCTTCCTCAATTGGTGGTTACTCTGCACTACCCATCTACCCAACTGTAGGGACTAGCATGAGGTTTGGTTCCTAATGGGAATTCTTGATGATATTCTAGGAATCATTCAGAAGCCTCAGTCAATTGCTACTGGAGCTATCGCTGGTGGAATTAACCAGCTAACTGGTGATAGGGGTAGCAAGGCTGAGCGTGAGCAGCGTGGATATAACAAGATGCTTGATGACCTTGAGGAAAGTGGAGTAGACACTTCTCAATGGTCTGCTTTACGTCGAGCTGATGAAGATACTTCTACTCTGTTTAGCGGAATTGTTAGCGGTGCTAAAGGTAACCTTAGACCAGCCGACTTAGCAGTTGAACTCGCCGGAGGTAACCGAGAGAGCAATGCCCAGGGATTCGGTAATCAAGTAATGTCTACAGCATTGAATATGAGTGCTGATCCATTGTTAGCTGTAGGGCCTATTGCGGGTTCCGGAAAAATGGGTAGTTTAGCTAAGGGGGCTGCCTCTTTTGGTAAGCTTCCAGAAGAGGCTAGCCGTGGTCAGAAAGTTGCTCAGCTTGGTCGTCAAGCTTATCAGGGTGTACTTGGTTCTGGCGGTGATCCGATGCTTGCTCTTGGAGCTACAGTCTTGGGTCGCCAAGCTGAAACAAGATTAGCTCCTGCTATAGCTCGTAGATTTGCTGGCAAGCTTGGTAAGGCAGCTACAGAAGTTCCTGAGGAACTACAAGACATTCCAGAAGGTCAACTTTTTAATCCTGGAAAGTTCACAGTTAGTAAGGCTGATGTATTAGATGAAGGAGCCGCTACTCCTGCCATCCGAGGCCTAGATGAGCAGCCTCTCTCACGTTCCCTTGAGAGTCTCCTTAGTGACGCCTCAGGCGGTCCAGCAGCTTTGCCTCGTGGTAGTACCCCCTCCCCAGCCCTAGCAGGGAGGGGGTCTGAGCCCTTCGTAAATATCCCTTTAAGCCAGAAGAGTGAAAGTTCTTTTGTAGAAGGACTGCAAGGATTACCATTCAACACTTCTAGTGGACAGCGACCTGATGCAATTGCTAGATTGATTGCTCAGTCAGGTAGAAGTCAAGGTAGATTTGTAGGTGGGGATCAGCGTGCTCTTCTAGAAATGCTGCAAAATGATCCTGATACGCTAGGCCGTGTTATTCGACAGTTAAGCGGGTAAAGTGGCCCCTAGAATAGACTTCAATGAGATCCAGAAGCTTATTGATCAAACTCGTCAAGCTGAATTTGTTGACGAGGAAGATGAGCTACTAGGTGGAAATGAAGGTAAACGTCGTGCTAACAGCTCTGCCTTCGGCACTTTATTCGACGTTTTATCTCGCCCATCTAGAGCTTCTGCTGGGTTGGCAGAGGCTATTACTGATGATGACCCCACTAGCTCCGCTATGGGCGGCTTCGTTAGCGGACTAAGAGGGAAGTCAGATGCTACCTACTCTGATGTTCTTGGTAACTTGGGAGTAAAGAACCCAGTTGTCAAGGCTGTAGGTGGTTTCGCTGGTGACGTAGCTCTGGATCCATTGACTTATGTAGGAATCAAGAATGTAAAAGGCATCTCAGGAGCTGAGGGCCGACTTCGTGCTGTTCGTGATCTTACGGAAGCTGGACAGGAAGTGACGGTCGAATCAGTTGAGCGAACTGGAAAAACACTTCAAGCTCTCGATCCCTCTCGTACTTACCTTACGTTCGGCGGAAGAAAAGTTTCACCAGAATTTGAAGGTCCAGCTAATGTTGGACGTGGTATTAAGGAAGCCATCGTTGGACCTGAGGACGCTCGACGACTTCTCGCTAGAGTATCAAGTCGTAGGAGTGAGCTTCCCTTTGGACTAGCTGATGAGGAACGGGTACTAGAGTCTGCTAACGCTGGAATCTACGATCGCCATCAGAATGCTATCAAGGGGTTCTTTGGTAGGCTAACACGTGATGAGCAGGAAGACATTTCCCGAGCCATTGAGTCTGGTAAGGACCTGTCGGATGTACCTGTTTATGGTAAGGCTAGGACAGGTGAGTTTACTAACCTAGGCGCTTATCAGAAAGTAGCTCAGAAGGAGCTTAAGCGTTTCTTTGATGAGGAAGCTGAACTAGGACTTTACAAACCTGACCAGTTTAATTCTCAGTACGTTTACAAATATTACAAGAAGGGTATTAAGCCCGGTAAGCCTGGACTACCGGCTGCTGCTAGAGGTGGAGCATTCAGTACTGATGGCTCTAGCGCTGAACTTAGAAATCTTCTCAAGACAGAAGACCCCGCTACAGTTCTTACCTTAGCTGCTAAGAGAGCTAAGGAATACTCTCTAGATGAAGCTCGTCGAGCTGGTTACGACCCAGCTATGGAAGTCGGTGAGATGCTTGGCCTTAGAGCTGCTAAGCATTATCGCACTATGGGTCGTCAAGGGCTAGTTAAGAACGCTGTAGAGAAGTTCGGTGTAGACGCTACTGATGCTAACCGTGCCTTCCTAATTAAGAACGACTGGGCTCCAGCTAAGGAGTATCTAGCTGCTCCTGTAGCTCAAGCTAATGAGGCTGTAGGTGGTAAATGGATTCCAGAACCTATTGCTCGTGCTCTCAACTCCACAGAGACAGTTCTCAAGGACGGTCAGACTGGGGCACAATTCGTACGCTGGTACGACAAAATTATCGGGATGTGGAAGTCTGCAAACACTGCCTACAACCCAGGCTACCACGTCCGTAACTCCATGTCTGATGGCATCGTCAACTTTATGGACGGTGTTACTAACCCTTCACTTTATGGCCGAGCCGGTACCGTTCTTCGGAAGGCTAAGGGAATTAAGGACGAGGAAGTTCTAGGAATTGTAGAGCCTTTAGATTCTATTAAGAGAATCAAGGTTGGTAAGAACCAACTGACTCCTGATGAGATGTGGAATCTCTATCTTAAGGGTGGCTCTAAGACCGGCTTCATCACTAACGATATTGTAGCTAGCCTCGATCCTTTGACTAGAGGGGCTGTAGGCAAAGCTGTAGATCGGTCGAAAACCCTCGCTGGTAGAGGTGCTCATAAGCTTAACCAGGGCATCTCGGATATGTCTGAAACTAGAGAAGACTTTTTCCGTCTAGCTCACCATATCAAGGGCATGGAAGATGATCTAAAGCATCTTAAAGGTCCAGCTACAATGGAGCAGTTGGAGCAAGCTTCACTTAAGGCTGGTGAGAGAGTACGTAAGTATAACATTGACTACGGTCAGCTTTCATCTGTAGAGCGTAATGTGATGCGTCGTATCATCCCCTTCTATGGGTGGATGCGACGTAACCTGCCCCTACAGGTTGAAATGCTTTTCACTAAGCCTGGCTACATGGCTATGTATCCTAAGGGTCAGGATTTATTTCAAGGGTTACTCGGCACTGAAAACGGTGAGGGTGACTACATGGTTAATAAGTGGGTTCGTGATCTAGCTCCTGTTCGACTTGCTGTAGCTGATAATGACAAGAATACAGCTGTAGGTAAGTTAATTAAGAAGCTAGCTGGTGCTGGTCAAGGTGAACCTGTATTTGCCAACATTGCCTCTAACCAAACTCCAATTGGTGACCTAGATACTCTAACTTCTCCAATAGCTAGGGGTGTAGAGACTGGTAGTCCAATGGCTGGAACGAAGGAGCTGTTCAATAACCTCATTAATATGGTTACTCCGGCTGCCAAGATTCCTGCTGAGCTGGGTACTGGTCGCTCTACCTTTACTGGTCAGCCAATTGACGATTGGGGTAAATGGGGATTGAGTCAGCTAGGTCCTACACGAGCTGGTTCTAGGTTTGCAGAAGGTGACGTAAGGTTCGGAACTTCCTGGCTAGGTGGTTTGAACTTGCAACCTGTCACTGCTGATCGTCAGCAAGGTGAGTATAGGCGTAGAGAAGATGTAGTTGATGCTCAGATTAGGGCTGAAAGAGCTAGAGTCCTACAGGAGAATGGGATCAAGCCGGAAGAAGCTCCTGATCGTTTGACTCAAAGGATTAGAACAGAGAAGATTGCACGCCTTCAAAAGTACAAGGACAACAACAGAAAGATCCTAGGAGTTCTGACTGATGAAGGTATGGGCTGAGTGGACTTGGTCTCAGCGAGTTAGTTTCGTCCTTCTGTTAGCAGGATCAATAGCCAACATTAGGGCTGCTATGTTGAGGCTGATAGACAGAGATTGGAGAATGCTTTATCTGTATAGGGCTGTTACTTTGGGACTGTTTAGTGTCTACGCCGTACTCCTTGTAATGGGTGTACTAGGGCCTTTGCAGTACAGTCAAGTTACTCAGTGGTTCTTTCCACTCATGTTCTTTGGAGTATTGTGGGCCCCCATGCTACACATTTGGGAAGAGAAAGCCATAAGGAGGATTGGGCATAGTGGCATGGGAGACAGTAACAGCAGCTCTAGCGGCAGGTCTAGGAGCAGGGGGGTTAGGTGGATTAGCAGGGACATTCACCACCCGTCGGAAAGTAGTCAGTGAATCTCGTTTAACTGATGGTCAATTAAGTGAGAAAGTGAACAACATGCTCGCCAAGGAGTTAGAGCGGGTTGTTGGCAAGTATGAAAAACTTGAGACTCATTATGAGGAATGTAAGGAAACGTGTCGACAGTCAAACGACAGGATAGACGATTTAACTAGAGATCATGCTAGTTGCAATCAAAGGCTTCTTAGCTTGCAGGCTAGATTGCATCAGTTAGAACACCCAGAGAACTAAAAAGCCCCCTAGCTCCGAGTTGGAGTCTAGGGGGCTTTTTGTTTTCCTTAGATCCTGCCTCTGAGAATGATGGCCAGCAAGGCTACAATCCCCAAAACAATCAGTACAATGAGAAGAAGATCCACTTAGATCACTCCTGTATCCTTGAGGGTCTGGATGAAGCCCTGTCGCTGAGCTACAGCATCAGCCAGGGCATTATGGGGGGTCATGTTGGTACCCTCCCAACTCTCTGGGATCGTTAGCGTACCCTTGGAACGAGAACCTACAACTAGTTCTGGCTTCTTAAGCAGGCCAGCGATAAAGCTGATCTGATCTAGGGCTTTATAGCTGAAGGGATTAGGAATATTGTTTAGCTTGAGGTAATGGTCTACCCAGTTGAAATCGAATGTAGCGGGCCAAGCCAGGAAGATAGGAGTAGCTTCTCCACTGACTTCTTTTACCCAATCAGCGAAGCTCTGCATTCCTTCATTAACGTGCTGCTGATCTGTCTGAGTATCACGCCAACGCTCAGGCCACTTAGCCCAAAACTCACTCATGGTATCAGCTTCTGAGCGGCCATAAGCTGGCTTCAAGTTGATGTAGAAAGTCTCCATCTTATCTAGATCTTCTAGCCAGAGGGTACAAGCACCGAGGGAAACCATATCTCCCCAAGAGGGCTTGCTTCCTGTAGACTCCATGTCGACAGAGATGTAGACGTACTTAGGTGTAGCTGTTTCTGGTATGATTAGTGGTGCTGCACTAGGTGCTAGATTAGTCATTAGAACTTCCTCTGTGATTTAGTGTATCCGAGTTTAGCGGCGTAGAAGGCGTGAGCTGATGCATCCTGCATATGAGTGCCCTTCTTACCAGGATGGTATGGAAGGTTAGCTGCCTTGTATCCCATTGGCTTATCAGAAGGCTGTAGAACTACAAACCTACACCCTAGTTGATGACTCCTGTAGGCTATTGCGCCCTTCTGTTCAGGTACTGGCATCTCAGTCCATCTACCATCAGTTAGGTTAGGTCGAGCTATGAAATCCTCACATACTACAACCTGTAGGCCCTTTGTGCCCCAGGAATCAAGCCAGGTGTAGAAACTATTACTCTTGACTTCCCCTACATCTTGAATGACTATTTTCTTAGTCTCAGGATCCTTATCTAAAATGCAGTAGCCTGTAGTCCCTCCTGGATCAATTCCTATGAACCTCACGAAGTGGAGTGAGGGTTAGTCATGCTACTAGTAATGGAAGTAACAGGAGTAGCAGTGTTGTCATTCTTGTTGATTGCTACGTTAGCAATTGCAAATACTTCAAAGGCTGTACCAATTACAGCTAGCAAGCCATAGTATTCTATATCAGAAATGCTACCATCAGCACCAGCAGTAACACCCCATGTAGCGATACCGCCAAAGAGGGCTACAATAAACTTAGCAAACTTAGCCATTTACTTCTCCACCTTTGCTGCTTCGGCCCCGCAACCTGCGTAACCTGCAATGTCTACGTAATTGTCCCACTTAGGAGCAAACTGATTCCTAGCTACCTTCATTAGAATCATCATATCTGCAACGTTGTGTGGCTCTAGCATTACCCTACCGTCGTTGTCTACTTGAGTCATAGTACGAAGGTAAGTAGTCCAGTAGTTGGCAATGTCTCGGAAGTTGTCCTCTGGATCCCCATAGGATTCGTGACGATCACCTTGAATGATGTCAAGCGCTTCGTTTAAAACTTGGGCTCGAATTGAAGTTCCGTTCGGTGTATGCTTTGAGTGAAGACTTGGATCGAATTCTAACACGTTGTCTGAGTTCCTTTCGTTCATCTGGGGTTGTTCCACCAAATACTCCTAAGGGTTCTTCTATGAAGAATTCTAGACAGTCCCAACGATAGTCACAGCCTTGGCAAATAGTCTTAGCTACTAAATAAAGTGAGTAGTTGTTTACTCCACGCTTAACGTTCGGAAAGAAGATGCTAGCTTGGTTTCTTGCACCCTTGTAACATAGAGAGTCTTCCTTCCAATCCGGCTCACGCACCTTAACCCCCTATGTTACCTTAAGCATGACCTTAGCTCCAATAGAGTCAGGAGCATAAGAACTCCATGAAGCAGGTAAAGCTCCAGAGATACCTGATTGTTGAATAGAAGACAGGTTGGCGTGATCGCCAGCAAGCTGTCCAATAAAGGGATCACTGTATTTAGCCTTAACCTCAACCCCAGCAGCTCCCTGTATTGTAGCTGTTAGCCAGTAACGGCCTATTGTTAGAGGTTGGGAGATAGTTATCTCTTTGAAACCTGTAGAGGTTGAGGCTACAGTACCAGCATCTAATACTAGGGTGCCTGGCATTCCATAATCGTCTTGCCGAATGCCTAGGCGAACAACAGAAGCAGGTTGTGCTATAGTTACATGAATGCCAATTCGAGAGAATGTTTTAGCTTCTTCTAACTCAAATCTAACTCCATACTCCCTGTCTTGAACGAGAGTACCGGTGGCATCTGTTCCAGTTAATCCAGTCGGACCGTAGTAGATACCGGTCCTAAGAGAGTTTCCCTTAAATCTAGGGCCTACAGAACCTATAACGTTTAGTCCCATTTCAGGCTCCAGCAATTTCAACAGGTGTAGCAGCAGTGTCAGAGATTAGGCTAAGAATTCCTAGTGGTGGGTACTGAATAGTAAGAGTACCATATGGGCCAATGTGTCGAACGTCGTCCCTAGTACCAGCTAGTGTAGCAGTTACACCGTTCCATCCTACACCTACTAGAGCAGAAGGTGAAAGGTTGGTAATTACTAGATTCTGATATCCGTACTGAGCATTACCAAAGGCATCCTTAGCATCAAAGTTAGCTGCTGCTACTCCTACGCTAGTCGTGCGAGAAATCAACTTGGCTGTCGGAGCCATTTATTTTTACCCCATCTCTTTCATGTCTACATCGAAAGGAAGCTCAAACTGACGTTCAGCCGGGCTTGCCATGATTTTACAGATTGTGGGCTTAACTTCCTCTAACCTGTCTCGTGGTACGTACAACATGACACTATCATGAACCGTACAACACAGTCTCCAAGGAGCACCTGACTCCTGCTGAGAAGCTAATTCATTGATAGCTTCCATTAGAACCTGACCAGCACTACCTTGAACTACAGCATTGAAGGCTGTGTAATGCTTAACCTGGTTTCTATCGTTTCGTGTTCTAATCCGTCTACGTCTTCCATTGTACATCTTAACGTAGCCCAGTTTCTGATGAACCCGAGCAGCAGCTAGGTTAGCCTTCTTGAAACCTGGGTAAGCTCTATGGAACTGTTCAGTCCATATCTCACAACTCTCCAGTGTAGTGCGCATCTTGGCGTCACGCCAGAGAGTAGTACGTAAACGCTTGGGACCTCCTTGGTAAATCCACAGGAAGTTCCCAGTCTTACCTACTTGCCTCCCCTCCTTGAACCCTAAGTGCTTAATCGCACCAATCATTTCTCCAGTCAGAGCGTGAACATCTCCGCCTTCACTGTAGACGTCGAACAAAGTTGAGTCGCCAAACTTCCTAGCGAAGTAGGCACCTATTCTTAGCTCAATCTGGCTATAGTCAAATTCAACAAGAGCCTCATGTTCCGTTCCAATAAAGGCTCGCTTAACTCTTGCAGAGTCTCTAGGAATTTGTTGTAGATTTGGTTCAGCACAGCTGAGTCGACCTGTTTTAGTTCCGTGCTGTTTAAGTCCGGGGTGAAGGTAATCTCGATCCCCCATTTTTGTAGCGAAGCCGTTATACCAAGTTGATAAGGCTTTGGAGAGCCTTCTGTATTCAAGGATTGGCTCCAGTTTATCAGCTAATTCTAAGTTATCTTCGATGTAGGCGTTGATCGCAGCTGAGTCGACAGACGGCTGGGGTTGTGCTTGGGTCCCGTCCTTGCGTTTAGGTGGGTTGGTAAAAGTCCTTGCCTTCAGCCCTAGGTCGTGATACAAATACTTACGTACCTGCTTCTGGCTCCCCGGTTTCAGGATACCAACCGCTGCTAGCTGGGATTCTAACTCGCTGAGTCTGATACCAGCTTCACGACTGAGGTCGGACAACAGCGGGCGGTCAATCCTGATCCCGGAGCGGATCATTAGCTGTAGGGATCTCACGTAGTCCATGACGACAGGCCACAGCTCGATCAGCCCCTGGTCACGTAGCTGTCCCAGATACTTCTGAAAGAGCTTCCATGTAATACGCAGGTCTTGTTCAGCGTAGTTACCCATGATAACAGGTGGAATCTTCTCCCACCCTTGAAACCCTTTTTCAAAAGGTTTCATATCCATCTTGCGATCGTTGAACAGATGTAGGCCTAGCTTATCCAAGCTGTAGTCTAGGAAGTTCTCATCACAGAGATGGACCATTATCTGAGTATCCCAAATTGGACCCTTGAAATCTAGTCCGTTTTCTCTGAGGATTTCAAGGTCGAACTTGAGGTTGTGTCCGATCCACTCCGTCTTGGATAACGGCCCATGCAAAAATCTAAATATTCCTGGTGTCGTATAGTACGTCTCAAGTTCCAGGCCTTTAGGTATGCCAATAGCGACACCTAGCAACTCCTTATTATAGTATTGCTCTGTCTTGTGAGTTTCAGTATCTATCACTACAAAGGTGGACCCAGCAATTTGCTGAGCTAGTTCTTGTGCTTGGTCCTCAGACGTTATCAGCACTAGCCGAAGTTCTCCAATCCGTCATCATTAGGGGGCGGAGTTACTCCAATTAAGGATGAATTTTGGGGATTTCTGGAGGTATCTACAGCTGTAGTAGAACCCCGCTCTATCCATCCATTGGTGTACGTAAGTCCAATCTTATTCTTTCCAGTAGAGAATCTACCCTTGAGATTAGTAAAATCGTCCCTTGTGTAAGAGAATACAGAGCTTGCTCGATGAGCAACAACTCCGGCTCATAGGAGTCATCTACCTCAATCTCCCTGACTTGCTTCTTATTAGTCTGTTGACCCTTACGAATATGATGAAGAACCAGTACCCAGATACCATACTTCTGAATAATGTTCATCAGCCAGTCTACAAACTCAGTCATTGGTTTCTCTTCACTCAAAGCTCCCCTTACTGAGGACTTAAGAGTGTCAATGACTAACCCTGTATACTTACCCTCTTCAATCGCCGCTTCGTAAGCCTCTTGTCCTATCTTAGTATTCAGAGGGATTGTGTAACCTGTAGCATTAATGTGCAGGTTCTCATTAATTTGATCCAGTAGGAGCGGCGTTCCAGAGTCCTCTAGCTTTGAAGTCATGGGTACTGTGAAAGTGTTTACTTGGCTACGGTCCATCTCATGGCTCGCATAAAGGATTTTCTCGTTA
>Ga0193738_1000341_pt1 | contig 27370 bp, 15 predicted proteins | sample L2a1metaG_FD_144927 | JGI IMG/M metagenome (GOLD analysis project Ga0193738, IMG submission 144927) | Soil microbial communities from a riparian zone of the East river system, Colorado, United States - L2a1 | ecosystem: Environmental > Terrestrial > Soil > Riparian zone | place: USA: East River... | reverse complement strand
CATTGAACCTCACAGCAAATTGTGATGCACTGGTACCTGATTACACAACACTCGCAACAGCGACTGATGGTTGTGCAGGAACAGTAACAATAGTGCAGCTGTCACCAGCGATCGGATCAACAGTAAGTGCAGTCGGCAGCTTTACAGTTACCTTAAGAGCAACCGATGCGAACAGCAATACAAGCACATGCTCATTCACAGTAAATAAAGTGGATATAATACCACCAGTGATCACATGTCCTGCAACACAGACATTGAACCTGACAGCAAATTGTAATGCACTGGTACCTGATTACACAACACTCGCAACAGCAACTGATGGTTGTGCAGGAACAGTAACAAAAGTGCAACTGTCACCAGCAGTTGGATCAACAGTAAGTGCAGTCGGTAGCTTTACAGTTACTTTAAGAGCAACCGATGCGAACAGCAATACAAGTACATGTTCATTCACAGTTAACAAAGTGGATATTACACCGCCAGTGATCACATGTCCTGCAACACAGACATTGAACCTGACAGCAAATTGTGATGCACTGGTACCTGATTACACAACACTCGCAACAGCGACTGATGGTTGTGCAGGAACAGTAACAAAAGTGCAGCTGTCACCAGCGATCGGATCAACAGTAAGTGCAGTCGGCAGTTTTACTGTTACCTTAAGAGCAACAGATGCAAACAGCAATACAAGTACATGTTCATTCACAGTTAACAAAGTGGATATTACACCGCCAACAGTAAGTGCAGGATCAAATCAAACAGCTAATACATCGGATGATGATCTTGGAGATTGTGATGTAGATGTAGCGGTAGGTGCGGCAACATTTGGAGACAATTGTGGCGGCGTAACTTTAAGTTGGGTTATGACAGGTGCAACAACAGATGCAGGTGCTGGGCAGATTGGAACACATAATTTCTATAAAGGTGTTACTACAATTAAGTACACATCAACAGATGCAGTGGGCTTAACAGCAACATCATCAAAGACTGTAACGGTAACAGATAATGAGAACCCATCGATCACATGTCCTGCAAATATTACCAATGCTAAGACAAGCAATGATGGAACAGGTAACTGTACAACAACAGTTGCACTAGGATCACCGGTTACATCAGATAATTGCAGCGTAGCAAGTGTAGTTGCTTGTGTTGGTACAACTGTTATAAACCCTGTAACTTATGCTTTTGGTATAGGTACAACAACAGTGAAATGGAAAGTGACAGATGGCTCAGGTAATACTGCTACATGTAACCAGTCAGTAACTGTGGCTGATGATGAAAAGCCAATATTTACTCTGTGTCCGGGTAACGCAAGCAAGGTGTTTGATTTTGCGGAGACAAATTATACTGTACAGGGAACAGAGTTCAATGCAACAGCAACTGATAACTGTACGTTACAAACCTTAACATACATTACAAGTGGCGCTACTCCTGGCCTGACAGGAACAAGTTTGGCAGGGGTGGATCTGAACCTTGGAGTAACAACAATTTTGTGGACAGCAACAGACGCAACAGGCAATACAAATACATGTCAGTTTACAGTAACAGTTGGCAAGCGTCTAACAACGCTGACATACACTGGTGATTATTCAGAACAGTATTCTGACCAGCAAACCCTGACTGCATATCTGAAAGATAATATTACAAACGCAGGGCTTAGCGGTAAGACTATTGAATTCACGATCGGTAGCCAATCGATATCAGCTATAACTAATGCTTCCGGAGTTGCTACTGTAAACCTGAAATTATATCAACCACCAACAAGTGTGCTTGCATCAATTTCATATACAGTTTCGGCTTATTTTGCCGGGGATGCAACTTACTTGCCATCATCGTCAGCAAGCAGTGCGTTTACTATTACAAAAGAAGATGCAGATGTTGACTATACAGGACAGACTTTTGTAAATAGCCCTATGGCTACAACCAATGTTTTATTAACTGCAGCTATCAAGGATTTTGTTGACGGTTATCCTGGTAATATCAGCAAAGCCAAGGTGAAATTTGTAGTAAGAGATTATAGTTCTCTTGCAATTATGACTCAGTCTGGCTGGCTAAATGTAAGCTTGCCGAATCCGGCAGATACAACCAATGGTTTGGGTGTATTTGAATGGACAAATGCACCAGTTCCTGGCACAGTTGGAGAACAGGATCAGTATAATGTGGAAGTATTTGTTGATTGTGATGGAAATGGAGTTGGAAATTATAAGGGGTATGATATTTCAACGTTGAGTATTTTCAGAACAGCTACAATTGACTTTATAACTGGCGGCGGTTATATCAGACCAGCAAATTCACTTGGAACTCACAAAGCTGATAATGGCAGAAAGATGAATTTTGGATTTAATATCAAGTTTAATAAATCGTTTAAAAGCCTGCAAGGCAAGCTAAATGTGATCTATCGTGTTGGTACTAAAGTTTACCAGGTTAAAACAAATGCAACTTCAAGTTTGACAATCGGTGGAACACCATGCAGTAAAACTGCTGTGTTTACAGCAAAAGCGAATCTTACAGATGTTACAAATCCTTTAGCACCGATTGCAGTTTTGTCGGGCTTGAACCTCCAGTTAAAACTTACGGATAATGGCGAGCCAGGTAATACTGATAAGTGGGCATTGAGTTTATATAATGGTTCTACATTAGTATTAGCTAGCGAATGGACTTCAGGTCAATTACAGGAGTTAGTACTTGGTGGAGGAAACATTGTGGTCCACAGTGGTACTGATTGTTCAAATAACAACACCAGTATCGATAATTCAATCACAAGAAATGCACAAATGGAAGTGTCGCCTCTCGAGATCACTAAGTTCAATGTCAAAGTATTCCCGAATCCAAGTTCAGATCAATTCTCACTTTATTTGGAGGGTGCCAACAATGACAAAGTTCATATTGTGGTCTATGATGCCTTGGGTAGAGAAGTGAAGAAATTTGAAAAAGAAGGTGGCAATATCCCGGTCATTTTCGGTAGAGATCTGAAAGGAGGTGCATACTTTGTCGAGGTTCGCCAGGGTGGAAACCATAAAACGATCAAGCTGATAAAGCAAAACTAAATTTTCAATAAGGGCGGTTTCTACAAAGCCATCCCGACATTGTCGGGATGGCTTTTTTTATTTACGATCATTGGGTTATTCATTGTCCCCCGCTGGCAGGGGCCGGATGTATAACTATAAACAAAAATCAAAAGGGGGTGGACTAAGTTTGACACACTCAAGTCCACCCCCAAAATAAAATTTCTTTTGAATCGAAGTACTTTCTGTCCACCCCCATTTGAAAATTCTTTTATGTTGAAGTGCTTCCCCCGCCAGCGGGGGACAATGAGCATCTCTTAAATTGTATAAGAGTGGGAAGCCCAAAATCAATACACTCCCTTCACCACGCCATCCTGCCATTTGATGAAGTATAATTTTTTATTCTCAAAATATTCCATCGTCATTGTCTGCTTGTTCAGTACCGGTTGGATATCGAAGTCAGTAAAAACTTTATTGCTTTTATTATTGAGGTTGGAAGAAAGATCGGTTTTGAATTGAGCCAGCAGCTTTGAATATTTCAACATCACTTCATAGCCGCGAAAAACCATGTCGCTGGGACGAGCATACATTTTTGTATTGAAATAATTATTGATCTCCGTACTTACCTTATCCGTTTTTGCATTGTAAAAAGGATGCCCATAAATTATTTCCGGTCCTTTAAAGTCATTTTTTGAAAATTCTTTATCAAGATTGTCGATTGTTGGCATTCCGACGATGCTTGTCTTATATGATCTTCCGGCCAATGCAAGTTGGGTGATCAGGCGCCGGTTAAAATTATCATCAAGACTTGCCGCCATAAAAGTATTCTGGCGATTACTGTCAAGCAAAGGAAGTAATTGCCTTACTGTAAAACTATCCGTAAGTTCAACATACTTTAATCTCAAAGGAACGGAGACAGTTGATCGGCTGTATTCATCAAGATAGGTTTTGATAAGATCTTCCATTTGCCCTTTCTTCCTTAAAACTGTTATCGTGTTTACAGCATAATATTTTTGAAGATAACGGTATACACTTTCAACATGTGTTCTTAATGATGGGTTGAGCATTACAAAATAAGGATTGTTGACAATGCCACCATCATTAGGAAGGTTTACATTGATATATGGGATCTTTCTAAGATTCGCTTCACCCGCCAATACCCAATTCTCCTGGGCGTTGGCATGTGCAATGATCAAACCAATTGATGTGTCGAACTCGTTTATTTGTTCCAGTAAATTCCTTTGTACTGACCGTGTATCATATACAAAAACTTCCAGTTGGGCATTTTCTTTGGTCAATGAATCAAGAGCAAGCTGTACGCCTTCATAAAATTCAAGACCCGGGTTTATAAATTTTGGAAAGTTTTTATCGTAACGATAAATATTGTATGAATCAAAAGCAGAATCGAGAAAGAGTGGAGCAAATACAGCGATCTTTTGTTTGGAGCCATTGTTTTGTGCCAGCAATGAATTTGCCGATACAAAAAGCAAGACGATCGCAAAAAAATAATAACTCCTGTTTTTCCTCTTAATCATTTTTAATCAAATAAATCGTGGTTCTAACTATTCCCACTCAATCGTTGCCGGCGGCTTACTACTGATATCATATACCACCCTGTTGATCCCTTTTACATTATTAATGATCTCGTTGCTTACATGGGCTAAAAAGTCATAAGGCAAATGCGCCCAATCAGCCGTCATTCCATCCACACTTGTTACTGCACGCAATGCTACTGTAAATTCATAGGTCCTTTCATCGCCCATGACGCCAACACTTTTTACCGGCAATAAGATTGCACCAGCCTGCCATACCGTTGCATAGAGCTTATGATCTTTTAAGGCTTTTGTATACACATCATCTGCTTGTTGCAACAAATTCACTTTTTCTTCATTCACTTCACCAAGTATTCGTATAGCAAGTCCCGGGCCGGGAAAAGGATGGCGGTCGATCATCTCAGCAGGGATGCCAAGTTCTCTTCCCACTTTTCTTACTTCATCTTTAAATAAAGAACGCAAAGGTTCTACCAGTTCAAGATGCAGATGCTCCGGTAAACCGCCAACATTATGATGTGATTTAATTGTTTGTGATGGACCATGTACCGACATGCTTTCAATTACGTCAGGATAAATAGTTCCCTGGCCAAGCAACCCGATACCATCGATCTTTTTTGCTTCTTCCTGGAAAATATCAATGAACAAACTACCGATCACTTTTCGTTTTGCTTCAGGATCGGTTTTTCCAGCAAGGTCATTATAGAAACGTTGCTTCGCATCAATACCTTTTACATTCAACCCAAGTTTCGCATAAGTGATCAATACATTTTCAAATTCATCTTTGCGCAGCACACCATTGTCAACAAATATTCCATAAAGCCTGTCGCCGATCGCTTTATGAATTAGGGTGGCGGCAACTGTAGAATCAACACCACCACTTAATGCCATTATTACCTTACGATCACCGATCTGTTTTTTTAATGTTTCGACAGCATCGGAAACAAAATGAGCCGGCGTCCAATCCTGGCTGCAGCCGCAGATGTTGACCAAAAAGTTGTGCAATATTTTCTTTCCTTCAATACTGTGATACACTTCCGGGTGGAATTGTATTCCATACAAAGGATTCGTGTCTTTCCCATTCTTTTTAAATGCAGCAACAGGAATATTATCAGTTGTAGCGAGCAATTCAAAACCCGCCGGCAATTCCAAAATTGTATCTGCATGACTCATCCATACCTGGCTTTTTTCCATCACATCATGCAGCAGCACATCGTCCTTATGTTTATGTAGTAAAGCTCTTCCGTATTCCCGTTTATTACTTTTCTCAACTTTTCCTCCATATCGTTTTGCAGTCAATTGCGCCCCATAGCAAACACCCAATACCGGCACACGGTCAACCATAAACTGCACATTCACATCCGGACAGTTCACATCATTAACTGAAAATGGCGAGCCACTGAGGATGATGCCTTTTAGCCCCGGCTCGTATTCAAAAGATTTGTGAAAAGGGATTATTTCACAGTACACATTGGCCTCTCTTACCGCACGGGCAATCAGTTGAGTATATTGAGAGCCAAAATCAAGGATCAGTATTTTTTCCGTCATGGCTGCGAAGATAGCCAGTTTATAGTTTTTTGTTTTTGGTTTATGGTTACCAGCATTAGTGCCTTGATTGGGATTCCGTTGCGTCGCACTTTTGTACTGCAGCAATTCTATTCAGCATTAGAGTATTTCTCACAGATGTCACAGATTTTCACGGAATTTGATCTGTGTACATCCGTGTAATCTGTGAGATTTTAATCCTCTGTAACCTCAATGTCAAACCAGTAGTCTTATGATCAGTCTTCCAAACAGGAAAACTATTTACCTTCGGAATATTAAAACCAAAACAATGAAAAAAATAGCTCTCTTCTCATTGGTCATTTTTGTATTTGCAACTGGTTGTCGCGAAATAGCAGGCGAACGGATCAAGGGTAGTGGTAATGTAATAACGGAAAACAGGTCTACATCAGAATTTAACAGTATTGATGTATCCGGTGCTATTGATGTGTATGTCAGGCAAGACTCAGCTAGTTCTGTAAAAGTGGAAGCTGACGATAACATATTAGAATACATCGAAGTGCATACAGAAGGATCAAGACTTGAAATATATACTCAAAACAATATAAGATTAAGACCTTCTCATAAGATCAAAGTATATATAAGCAATCCAGAATATAAAGAGATACAGGTTTCCGGTGCCAGCAGCGTTCGTTGTGAGAACGAGATCACATCTGATGTACTTGACGTAAGCCTGAGCGGGGCGAGTGAAGGGAAATTGGAATTAAATGCTCCAAGAGTAACGGTTCATGTTACCGGCGCAAGTAATGCAAGTATAAAAGGGAAAACAAAAGATTTTGAAGGCAGTGCATCGGGTGCAAGTGAGATAAAAGGTTTTGATCTGCTTTCGGAAAATGCAGAGGTGGATGCAAGCGGCGCCAGTCATATCGAAATATATGCAAGTGTAAGAATAGATGGCCAATCATCAGGAGCATCAAGTGTAAATTATAAGGGCAATGCACAGTCAAGTGTGGGAAAATCCGGAGCCAGTAGTGTGAATAAAAAAGACTAACAAGAAAAAGTTAATATGGAGAAGCCCGCAATCTGCGGGTTTTTTTTGCGTTAATTTTATGCCTTAACCTTATACCTCTATCGCCCATGAAACAATCCCCTAAACAATCAGCCTTAACTTCAGTTAGTTACTTACTTGTCGGGTTCTTAAGTTTATTTATTGCTTTCCCGATCTTTATTTTAATACATAAACAATTACCGGAGTATGACTGGCCAATTCATTCTGACAGGATATTACTTTTTCTTTTAGTAGTTGTATTTGTATTGCTGTTGTTAAGCATGTTTCGTCCTATCATCAATTTTATTTTCGTTGGCTCACTGATCTTATTATTGTACGGTACATTCACAGATACCTACGGTTTTCAAAATCTTGCTACCGATTATAAAGTGATGTTCTCAGCTATAAAACCACATTCCGATAATGAGAACATCATGATCCTTGACGATTCAAAATTTTATTATAAGTCGGATATAATAGCAGCCACAACTGATAAAAATGCGGAAGTAAGAGGGTTTGCAATAAGAGCCGCTAATGCGAATTTTAAGAAGGAACAAAATCTTCATGAAAGATATCGTGACATCATACAATGCTTTGGCGTTTTCAAAAAGATAAATCGTAATTGGAATTATGTGAACGACCCGGTGGGCCAGGAATATTTTGCTAAAGCAAGCGAGTCAGTAAAATTTCTTGCCGGCGATTGTGATGATCATGCGATCATGATGGTAGCCGCCATTAAATCAATTGGTGGCACCGCTAGATTTGTAGCTACTACTGGCCATTTATATCCTGAAATACTGATCGGTGATAAATTCGACCTGCCAAGAGTAGAGAATCTTATTATGAATCTTCTTTTCCCAATTGAAAGCAAAGGACAGAGTTTGCATTATCATACTGATCCTGATGGAAAAATATGGTTGAATCTTGATTATACTGCCGCCTATCCGGGTGGAAGATATTATGCAACACCTATTCTTGGGATTTTGAAACCGAAATAATTAGGATAATACTTAAAAAGTTATTACTCGTAGCTCCAGCTAAAGATTCACATATCTCACCATAATTTTTATATCCCTGTTTCTTCCTTTATCATCAGTGCAGGAAATTTTTACAGGACCCTCATCAGGAATAAAGAATTGTTTTTCTCCCGGAGAGCAAGCTTTATAGAATTTATTATTTATATACCAAAACACTTTGCTTACATCGGTGGCAGTTTTGCAGGTAAGTTGTAAAGGGTCTTTGCTTTTTTTACTCATTAAATATTCCGATCCGTTTGAAGGGGAGGTGATCGTTGGTGCATTGCCTTTGAATATTGTTTCGCAATCAGGATTGTGGGACGGAATTTTTTGATAAGCGATCTTATGATCTTCAAACCATGCCTGCATTTCTGGTTCGGTTACTTTATACGTCTTCTTTTTATATCCGCCTTCCGGCGGAGCACAGTTCTTACAGTAGGAGATCTTTTCATCAGCAGATAGAAGTACCTCCTGTATGTTGTTGCATTTCGTCGTGGATGAGATAAGTGGGATAAAATAATCCATTACTAAATTCTTACAATGATCAGCTGGTAACATTCCTGATTCGGAGCAAACCATTCTAGTGTCACAATCTTTTGGTTGTGTGAACCATTCCTGGTCGCTGTCGTAATCGATCGTATTAAAAATTTTAAATAATAAAGGCGTGGCAGTGTTTGAACCACTTAGATCAGGAACACCAACACCTGAAAAATTTCCAACCCAAACACCAACCGTATAATTTTTATTATAGCCAATGCTCCATGCATCTCTTCTTCCATAACTCGTTCCTGTTTTCCATGCGATCTTTGGCATTCGTTCCGTTGATTGCCAGTTCAACGGAAAATCCGGGCGATTCACTTTCGATAAAATATCATTGATCATAAAAGCTGCTTCAGGACTTACAACATTTACCTTCTTATGCGATGAGTCTTTGTCAGAATAAGAGGGTGAGATATAATCACCATTATTGGCAAAGGCGGAAAACAAACCTGTGAGTTCTTCCAATGTAGTACCGCAACCACCAAGGATCATTGATAATCCAAGCTTGTTCCTGTCTTTTTGTATTTGCTTAAAATCACAGGCAGAAAGTTTTTGCACCAGTTTATCCTTTCCTAATACCCGTAAACTTTTTACAGCAGGAATATTTAACGAGTGTTCTAATGCATATTCTGTCGTTACATATCCATTAAATTTCTGATCGTAATTTTCAGGCGCATATCCATTGTAATTCACGGCAACATCATTCATTACCATTTTAGGCGTAAGCAATCCTTCATCCATACACATCGCATACAAAAGCGGTTTCAGGGTACTGCCCGGTTGTCTTGTTGCTGCAGCGCCATTTACTTGCCCGGCATCTGTTGTATCATTAAAATTTGCAGAACCAACATAAGCGATCACATTATGTGTTTTGTTGTCGATGATCACAACCGAGCCATTATTTATACTGCGCAATCGCTGTGCTCTTATATAATCCTCTACTATCTTTTCTGTTTTTAATTGCGTATTCAGATCAAGATGTGTTTTATAATAATAGCCACCTTTATTATATAACTTATTGGAAAGATGTTTTGCAAAATGCGGAACAGTGTTTCTTGTTGCAGTTAGTGGTTCTGCCAAAGCATCTTCGATCTCTTTTTCAGTAAACACTTTATCGTTGGCAAACTTTTTTAACCAACGATTTCTTTCCTGTACGATCTGGTCATTGGCTTTCCCCATCACTAGTGATGAGGGGCGATTGGGTATAATGCTTAGCGATGTTATCTCAGCCAACGAAAGATGATCAGGATTTTTGGAAAAGTATAAAAGCGATGCAGCTTTTACACCTTCGAGATTTCCTCCATAGGGAACAAGGTTTAAATACATCTGCAGAATTTCATCCTTACTGTATTTCCATTCCAATTGGAAAGCCCTGAACATTTCGATCATCTTACTGCCTATATTTCTTTTTCTCGGCTCTAATGCTCTTGCTACCTGCATGGTGATCGTACTGGCGCCACTGGTGCGTTTCATCCGGAAAATATTCTTGAACGTTGCGCGGATAACTGCAATTGGATTTACTCCCGGGTGATAATAGAAATATTTATCTTCTTTGGCAATGATCGTTTTGCGGAGCAAAGGAGATATCTCGTTCAGCTCCGTTTTCATTCGCCATTTCTGGTCCCTGGTCAGGTAGGCGTTAATAACTTCTCCGTTCTTGTCGGCTATGATAGTTGAGTATTCGACTTTATCTTTTAAAGGGAAAAACAGGGTTAATAAAAAGAAAAGGATGATTAAGCCTATGGCAGCTATGCCAAGACGTTTGAAAAAAAGGATCATATGTTTTTTAGTGATGCGGAACTTCATGTTTTCAACAAATGCAAAGTACATTTTAGCAAGTTTATAATCATAACTTCCTATGATCGTTTTGTAGCTTAACAATTATTTATCTTCCAAAATTTGTCATTAATTTTTTCTTACTATTATCTTTCCAGTACAAATTCTTTTCAACCTGTATGGAGCCTTCTGACCAGTCACGGCCCACTCGTGACATTCCTCCTTAGCTTTTCGCAATACTAATTTCTATTTTTCCCTAGAGGAAAGAAGAACAAAGTGAATAAATTTTTATCACTCCTTTTTTATTTAACTTATCTTTCGGTTACACTCTCAACCAACAAATCTATATGCGTATCAAACCATTCCTGGTAGCTATTATCATGGTTACTATTTTTTTATCTGCCTGTAAAAAGAATGCCGTTCAGCTTGAATATACAAATGCAAAAGGCGAAGTGCCACAGATGGGCAATCTTATATTCCGTTTCAACAAATCTTTGACAAAAGATTCCCTACTCAATGTGTGGGATTCTACAGATTATATTTCATTCAGTCCAAAAATACCCGGTCGTTTTCGCTGGGAAAGCCCGGATCAATTAGTGTTTTCTCCAGCGGTAATGCTGCAACCAGCCACTACTTACACTGCAAAATTCAGTAATGAAGTATTGCGTTATAGTAAATACGATAAAGTAGAAGGCGCAGATAAAATAAGTTTTAATACACCGGCGCTGGCATTGGAAAATGCACAAGTGGTTTGGACAATGCCTGACGAAGCAACCCGCAATGTTGTTCCCCAGCTTGATCTCTTCTTTAATTATAAGATCGATCCCACAAAGCTCAAAGAAAAATTAGCGATAGAAGTTGATGGAAAAGAGACTTCATTTACACCACAAACAATTTCATCGGATACAAAAGTTTCTTTCAGGCTTGCAAGTTTCAAACCTGAGGACCGCAACTATGAAGCAAAAATTACTATAGGGAAAGGTCTTGCACCTGAAGGAGGAACGAATTCAATTGCCGAATCGATCACCGAAAATCTTTCTGTTCCTTCACCATATGTTCTCGCTATTCAAAATGTAGAATCGGAGCATGATGGTACCGAGGGAACCATTCGTGTAACCACCAGTCAACAAGTTATAGACGCAGATATTAAATCATATATCAAGTTGGATCCTGCTGTTCAGTTCACCGCTGAAGTTGATGAAAGCGGCCTGACATTACGCAGCGATAAATTCGATAATGAAAAAAGTTATACCGTAACTTTTAAAGAAGGATTACGTGGAAAGATCGGTGGTGAACTAAAAGAAGAATCACAACACCAGGTAGCTTTTGGAGAACTGGAAGCCGGGATAAGTTTTACAAGTAAAAAGGCAGTGTACTTATCAAAACGTGGCGCTAAGAATATGGAAGTGAAGATCACCAGTATTCCAAAAGTAAAACTGACGATCTCGAAGATCTATGAAAGTAATTTGCTGATGATGGACCGGTATGGTTATTATCCAACTGCTGCCAGTTATAATGAGGATGGTGGAGAGTATTATAATGAATATAGTGGAGATAATGCTGTACTGGGCGATGTTATTTATGAAAAAGAAATTGATACACGTTCGTTGCCGAAAAGTGGTGGAGGAAAAATTTTGAACGTATCACAATTCGAAGACAGGCTACCGGAATTTAAAGGCATCTATCATATCCAGGTAAGCTCAACGAAAGATTATTGGGTAAGAGATAGCCGGTTTGTTTCTGTATCTGATATTGGGTTGGTTGCAAAAGAAGGAATTGATAAAATATTTGTGTTTGCCAATTCTATTAAAACTGCCGAAGGAATGAATGGAGTGAATGTTTCGGTGTATTCAAAAAATAATCAATTAATAGGAACGGGTTCTACAAATAGTGACGGTGTTGCGGAGATCGTTTATACTAAAAAAGATTTCAACGGTTTTCAACCAGCCATGTTGATTGCAAAGACAGGAGATGATTTTAATTATTTACCATTTAGCTCCACAAGAGTAAATACTTCACGTTTTGATGTAGGTGGAAGAAGAAACAATCCTTCAGGACTTGACGCATTTGTATATGCCGAAAGGGATATCTATCGTCCGGGTGAAAAAATAAATTTCTCTGTTATACTTCGTAATCGTGAATGGAAGAGTCCCGGTGAGATACCGGTAAAAATGAAATTCCTTTTACCCAATGGAAAAGAATTAAAAGAGTTCCGTAAAACATTAAATGAAGAGGGCTCTACCGAAGGAAATATTGAAATGGCGATTTCGGCTATTACAGGTTCTTATACATTGGAAGTTTATACTTCTAATGACCTGTTACTTGCGTCCAAAGATTTCCGCATTGAAGAATTTGTTCCCGACAGAATAAGAGTAAATACAAAACTGGATAAACAATTTTTGAAAGCAGGTGAAGCAACAACGCTTTCAGTCAATGCAATGAATTTTTTTGGACCACCGGCTGCTAATCGTAAATATGAAACGGAGATACAAACAAAGCAGAAATATTTCTCACCTGACAAATTCGAAAAATTTGATTTTAGTTTTTCCAGCGAGAGCAGCCCAATAAGTAAAGATGTAAGAGAGGGTACTACTGATGGGGAAGGAAATGCTAAAGAGGTTTACTCTGTTCCTGATAATTTAAAAAATGCAGGTGTTTTGCAAACCACTTTTTATACTACTGTGTTTGATGAAACGGGCAGGCCCGTTAGCCGTGCTTCTTCAATAGATGTGTTTACACAAGATGTTTTCTTTGGTATCAAATATGACGGATGGTATTATCATGCCTTAAATCAACCGGTGCAATTCACATTAGCATCTGTGAATAAAGATGGCAATGCAGTAAATGCAAAAGCAAGAATAGAAGTTATAAAAAGAGAATATAGTACACATCTTGTTAATAGCGGCGGTTATTTCCGCTACGAGTCACAGGAAGAAGTAAGATCCATAGAGGTAAAAGAATTAAATGTTGGTGCCGCCTCTTTATATTCATTTGTTCCAAGAATGCCCGGTCGTTATGAATTAAGAGTATTCATTCCGGGTGCCAACACTTATGTAGCGCAGGATTTTTATAGTTATGGACGCTGGGGTTGGTCAGACGATAATTCTTTTGAGGTAAGTAATGAAGGCAATATTGAAATTGAACTTGATAAGAAATCATATTTAGCTGGTGAAACTGTCAGTGCATTTTTTAAAGCTCCGTTTAGCGGAAGAATGCTGGTGACTATGGAAACAGATAAGCTAGTTAAATATCAATATGTGAATGTAGAGGCTACCGAAAAAAATAATCGAACTGTTAAAGTCGATCTTTCATTAACGGCTGAGCATTTACCAAATGTTTATATCACTGCCACACTGATCAAAGCACATGAACTTTCTGATCTGCCACTTACGGTTGCACATGGATTTAAAAGTGTAAAGGTGGAAGAGAAAAGCAGGAAGATGCAGGTTGATATCGTTGCAACAAAAGCTGTTCGCTCAAAAACAAAACAAAGAGTAACGGTAAAAGCAGAGCCGGGAAGCTATGTTACATTATCCGCTGTTGATAATGGTGTATTGCAGGTCAGTAATTTTGAAACACCTGATCCGTACAATTTCTTTTACCAGAAAAAAGCATTGCAGGTCACTGCGTTTGATCTTTATCCTTTGTTGTTCCCGGAAATAAAAGCAAAGTTCAGCAGCACCGGCGGCGATGGCGAATTGGATATGAGTAAAAGAGTGAACCCGATGCCGGCAAAAAGAATAAAGATCGTTTCTTACTGGAGTGGTATACAGCAAGCCAATGGAAATGGTGAAGCAAGTTTTGAATTTTCTATTCCTCAATTCAGCGGTGAAATAAGATTGATGGCTGTTGCATATAAAGATCAAAGTTTTGGCAGCAGTGAAAATACAATGACGGTTGCGGATCCTATTGTTATCAGCACGGCATTGCCAAGATTCTTAAGCCCGGGTGATACAGTAACAGTGCCAGTGACTTTAAGTAATACAACTGCAAAATCAACAAGTATTTCTGCTGCTATTTCTGTAGAGGGTCCATTGAAAATAATTGGAGCAAATAATCAATCCGTAGCAATTAATGCAAACAGTGAAGGCCGTGCAGTTTTCCAGGTAGCTGCTGATCCTTCCGTTGCGGTTGGGAAAATAAAAATTGCGGTAAATGGAATGGGCGAGAAGTTCAATGACGAAACAGAAATATCTATTCGTCCTGCTTCGCCATTGCAAAAAGTTTCGGGCAGCGGTTCTATTGCCGGTGGAGCAAATCAAAAAATCAATATTGGGCTAAATGATTTTATTCCTTCAAGTATTGCTTACAAGCTTGTAGTTAGCCGTTCGCCTGCATTGGAGTTGGGAGATCATCTCCGCTATCTTGTAGAGTATCCTTATGGATGTACAGAACAAACTGTTTCTGCTGCATTCCCGCAATTATATTATGGCGATATGGCCGACTTGATGGGATTGAATCAAAAATTAAAAACAAATGCAAACAGCAACATCGTTGAAGCGATCCGTAAAATAAAAATGCGGCAAACATATAAAGGTGGTGTGATGCTTTGGGACAATGATGATACTGAACATTGGTGGGCCACGGTTTATTCAGCGCATTTCTTACTCGAAGCAAAGAAAGCAGGTTTTGATGTTGACAATAGTTTGATCGAAACAACCCTTGCTTATATCAACGGAAGATTAAAGAACAGGGAGACGATCAGTTATTACTATAATCGCAATCAAAGCAAGATGATAGCTCCCAAAGAAGTGGCTTACGGATTATATGTATTGGCATTGGCAGGTAAAGCCAATACATCAGCAATGAATTATTACAAATCAAATCCGCAATTACTGGCGTTGGACAGTCGTTATCTTTTATCCGCAGCGTATGCAGCGGCTGGCGATAAAAAATCGTTCAATTCATTATTGCCTTCGGCATTTGCGGGTGAAGAATCAGTGCCGCAAACTGGTGGAAGTTTTTATTCTGACGTTCGTGATGAAGCCATTGCATTGAATGCATTGATCGATGCAGATCCCGGCAATAGCCAGATCGGTATTATGGCAAAGCATGTGAGTGATAAATTAAAAACACGTTATTGGCTCAGCACTCAGGAAAGAGCATTTTCATTTTTATCTCTTGGTAAATTAGCAAGATCAGCAAACAAATCTGATGTAACTGCAGACATAAAAGTAGATGGTAAGACAGTTGCAAAAGTAAATGGAGGTCAATGGACGGGTAACCAGGCAGCATTGAAAGGAACGAATATTGATATTGAAACAAAAGGCAGCGGTCGTTTATATTATTTCTGGGTAGCAGAAGGTATCAGCACCAGCGGGGCTTATAAAGAAGAAGATAATTACCTGCGTGTACGCAAACGTTTTTATGATCGTAATGGCAAATTGCTTTCAGGAAATACTTTCAAACAAAACGATCTTATTATTGTCAACATCACATTGGAACGTTCTTATTCAACCGATATTGAAAATGTGGTGATCACTGATCTTTTGCCTGCTGGTTTTGAAATAGAGAATCCACGGACAAAAGAAATACCGGGCATGGATTGGATCAAAGATGCTGCCAGTGTAAGATCACTTGACGTTCGTGATGATCGTATTCATTTCTTTGTTGATGCAGATCAGACAAAGAAGAATTTTTATTATGCCGTTCGTGCTGTTTCACCGGGTATTTATAAAATGGGTCCTGTTAGTGCGGATGCAATGTACAATGGAGAATATCATTCATACAATGGGGCAGGAGTGATAAGAGTGGTCCAGTAAGGGTGTCATGCTGAGCTTGTCGAAACATTGAACATATATTAATAACAGCCGGTAATTAATTACCGGCTGTTTATTTTTTAGAAAACTTTCCACGTAATAATGATCATATAAAGTCGTAGAATTCACCCGTCATAAAAAACTTTTTTAATTCATCATATCTCATATTTTTGCGACCTGAAAAATGAATCAAACAGATTCATTTTTCATTAACCATCATTAAGAAAACTGCTTATTAAAAAAGGTACTACTATGAAAACCGTATTCTCTGTTCTTATCCTTATGCTATCATACAGCCTGGTTGCCCAGGTGCCTTCCATTACTTCATTTAATCCTTCTTCGGGGCCCATAGGGACAGTTGTTACTATTACCGGAACAAATTTCAACACAACACCAGCAAGTAATATTGTTTATTTCGGTGCAGTGAAAGCAACTGTGTCTGCTGCCACAAGCACCACCATCGTTTGTACTGTTCCTGTTGGCGCCACCTATCAACCGGTTTCAGTGGCCACGAATGGCCTAATTGCTTATTCAACTAATCCTTTTAGAGTTACCTACACTGGCGGCGGCGCTACATTCAATGCCTCATCTTTTGCTGCGGCCACTTCATTTGCAGGCGGTGGTTTTATGGCCGAAGGTGATTTGAGTGGTGATGGCAAAGCCGATGTTGTTTTCTCGCACTTCTCCGGTGGTTACATACAAGTTTATAAAAACACAACGGTTGCCGGCGGACCTGTTTCATTTTCATCTGAGTTCTTCCAATTTGTAACCAATCCTATTTGTGTAAAGACAGCGGATATAAATGGCGATGGCTGGCTGGATATTATTATAGCTAACTCCACTTTCAACGTAGTGTATGTAATGCGCAATAATACTGGCTCCGGTTTTTTTGAATTTGCTACTCCAGTAAGTTTTGGCACAGGTGCTGAGCCAAGAAAACTCACTGTTGATGATATTGATAAAGATGGGAAAGCTGATATCATTACAGCCAACCAGAGCGGTAATTCAATCTCGATACTTCGTAATACTTCAGTTGGTAATACTATTTCTTTTGCAGCAAAAGTTGATTTTACTACTGCCAGTACTCCCGAAGGTGTGAACACTGGCGATCTCGATGGCGATGGTAAGACTGATATCGTTGTTGCCTGTGCCGGCGCTGATGCAGTTTCTGTTTTCAAAAATATTTCAACATCAGGAACCATTTCAATGGAGCCTAAAGTTGATTTTACCACCGGCGATTATCCATGGGATGCAGCAGCAGCTGATATAGATGGTGATAATAAAATGGATTTGATTGCTTCCAATCTTGGATCATCTTCTATTTCTGTATTAAGAAACACTACCAGTGGAACCATCAGTTTTGCCACCCATGTTCAATTCTCTACCACTGCCAGTCCAAGAGGTTTGGTGATTACTGATTTTGATGCTGACGGAAAACCTGATGTGGCTTCGGCCAATTGGTTTTCTAGTTCCAATGTGGCAGTATTAAAAAACACTTCTGTTTCCGGCTCTTTATCATTTGATGCATTTAATTCGTACGCTAGTGGCACAGGTCCCAGCACGGTCATCGCCGGCGATTTTGACAGCGATGGATTGATGGATATGATGACATCGAATTCGCAAGTCAACACGCTGTCTTTTTTTAAAAACCAATTGCCGGTTATTTCCGCTGTTCCTTCCTGCCCGGCATTGCTTATGCCAATCAACAATGCAGTGGTTGATTTCGGCACTCCTGTTTTATTTAAATGGAGAACCATGCCGAACGCAACCGGCTATCGTGTACGTTTTATTGAGCAAAGCGGTGCTTACACAGAATTGAACACAACAGACACCAGCTACCTATTCACGCCAGCAGCTGGCGTCAACTACACGTGGAATGTAACTCCACATAACATGCCATTTTCTTTCACAAGTTGTGTGGCATTTGCATTTTCCACCTGTCCGGTTACAACTACCAGCATTACCATCAACGCTACAGGCAGCACTGATAAATGTGCTTTGGATTCCGTAAAATTAACTGCAACGTCCGGCATCAATATTCAATGGTTCAGAGATAATATTGCTGTTCCCGACGCCACATCAGATATTTATTGGGCAAAATTGCCAGGTACTTATAAAGTTCGTGAAGTGAATGGTACCTGCTATGGCACCCCGACCAATTCAATTACTATTACCAATCTGCCAACACCGGTAAAACCTTCACTTACTGCTTCTGGTCCTTTGACTTTCTGTGAAGGCGGTTCCGTTACACTTACTTCTTCATTGGTGAACATCAATAACCAGTGGGTTAAAAACACAATTGCCATTCCCGGTGCTAACGGAGATAATTATATAGTTAATCAAACCGGGGCTTATTTCCTCCGTGTTACCAACAGCACATCAGGTTGTCATAATTATTCTGATACTGCTAACGTAGTGGTAAATACAATTCCTGCGGTGCCAACCGTCACTGCAAGTGGCCCCCTTACTTTCTGCGCCGGAGGATCAGTAACACTTACATCAAGTGCTGCAAGCGGTAACCAGTGGGTCATCAATGGAAATAATATTTTCGGTGGTACGGGCACTACTTATATTCCCAATTTATCGGGTAACTATACTGTTACAGCAACAAATAATGGTTGCACTTCTGCAGCGTCAGCAGTAACCACTGTTACTATAAATGATATACCGGCAACACCGGTGGTGACTGCTGGTGGTTCTACTTCACTCTGCACTGGAGGAAACGTAACATTTACCAGCAACTCGGCTACAGGTAATCAATGGTATAACGGAACAACAGCGATAGCCGGGGCCACAAATGCTACTTATGTTGCCAGCACAGCAGGAACTTATTCAGTAAGAGTTACACAAAATGGATGTACATCTGCAAGTTCAAATACATTTACAGTTGTTGTAAATACACCGCCTGCTGTACCAACAGTAAGTTGGAACGGAAATCAATTAAATACAGTAACTGGATTTGCGGGATATCAATGGTTCTTAAATAATAATTCAATAGCTGGCGGCACTACTGCGGCTCATACACCTGCATCATCTGGTTTATACAAAGTAAGAATTACAGATGCAAATGGATGCACGGCTACATCTACAGAATTTAATTTAGTAGCTACAGGTATAAATGATATCACATTAAATGGAGTTAAATACAGTATAAGTCCTAATCCTGCAAAAGCTGATCTGTTTATTAGAACAGGTGGTAACAATCCTTATAAAGTTCAAATGAGAATGATAAACTCAAATGGGGCAGAAGTATTGAGTAAGGAAAACATTAGAGGGACAACGACTATTTCGGTAACACATTTACCAGCGGGCATATATTATATTATGCTTTCCAGTAAAAAAGAGAACGGTGTTTTTAAAATAGTTATCAATCGTTAAATAGAAAGCTGAAATAACTTATCAAATTATTATTAAAACGTACAACATGAAATTTCTGAATCTAAATACTATCATACTATTATCTGTTATTATTTTAATTGAAAGTTGCAGCTCAAAAAGCCCGGCTCCACCGCCTCCACCAACGGAACAGCCAATTGCTTTCACACACAACGGCGGCAGTAATGTACTTAACCCGGGCTCTTCATTAAACTTTGCAGTGACATTGAGTTCGGCAATGCCTGCCGCGGGTATTAAAGTAGAAGTAAGTACCAAAGAAGAAGCCAGTGGAAATACAGTAGGAACTAATTCAAGTGTAAACAGTACATCAGCTACAGTTAACGTTGGTGTTTCTGCACTTCCCCGGCAGTTGTGGTGCATTGTCACTGTTAAAGTAACTTCTGCAAGCACTGCTTCCAATAATGCTACTCAAACTTTCAGGATCGTATATAAATAAGAGGAAAATCAACTTAATGAGTAAGAGCCGGTTTAAATGCCGGCTTTTATTTTTATTGGCTAAACTGTAAGGCTACTATTTAGCTTCACTTGCACAGTTTATTCAGAGCGAAGCGAAGGGCACTCTTGTACTTTCGTAATTCTATTCGACATTTATCATATTGACTTCTCAAAAATTTGTCGGAAGTTTACAGAACGAATTTCTATATCGGGCTATGAAAAAACTCTTAATACTTTCTATACTTTTTATTACTTGTCTTTCTTTCAAATTCTTAATTATACGAGGAGATAAGCCTGTCTATGTTCCACCTAGTCCACAAAGAACAGGTGGCGATTCTGCTAAAGGCTATTATTATCTCATCAACGGGGATTATATAAAAGGCGGTGTACCGGAAATGGTTTTTAGAAAATCTATTGGTAAACCAACGATCTTTCTTGAAAGAGATGGTGCGAATGACGGCATTCCTCATGATTACACAGCGGTAAAAGCCTTTAATGGTGAAATTGTTATTGCCCCGAATTGTTTGCAGTGTCATGCACAGGTTTTTGAGGACAAACTTTATATAGGTCTTGGAAATACATTTGTTGATTTCAGTGATCGTGAAACAATGAGTGTAAAAAATTTGGAAAAAGGCGAAAAGCTTTTAAAAACCCTTACACCTAAAAAGTGGAAGGCGACTGAACATTTTTTTGAAGTGGCTAAAACTATCGGTCCGCATTTATATACAGAAACAAGAGGTGTAAATTCAGCTGATCGTCTTGCTGCTGTTCTCGCTGCACATCGTGATCCTGTTACATTTAAATGGAATCCTGAACCACAAATTAAAATTCCGGAACAGGTTATACCTTCTGATGTTCCTGCATGGTGGCTATTGAAGAAAAAGAATGGAATGTTTTACACGGCTTTTGGTCGTGGCGATTTCGGAAGATTTTTAATGGCTTCCAATCTTTTGACGGTGAATGATACTTCAGAATCAGCAGAAGTTGATAGTCATATGCCGGATGTGCTGGCCTACATTAATTCATTAGAAGCGCCAAAATATCCAAAACCAATTGATGCAACACTTGCAGAAAAAGGAAAAATTATTTTTAGTACTTCTTGTTCCGAATGTCATGGTACTTATGGAAAAGAAGGGCAATATCCCAATCTCTTAATTCCGCAATCAACTATTCAAACCGATTCATTATTGCAGGCATCCAATTATTCTAATCCTGAGTTTATTGATTGGTTTAACAAGAGCTGGTTCAGTAGTGGTGATCATCCGGGAAAACTTGTTCCTTTCAAAGGATATATTGCTCCACCATTAGATGGAGTTTGGATCACGGCCCCATATTTTCATAATGGCTCTGTGCCAACCCTGGAGGCAGTACTTAATAGTTCTATTCGTCCAAAATATTGGACAAGAACTTTTGATAAACCTGAATACGACTATGAAAACCTGGGATGGGAGTTTACAATGTTTAATACACCAGGCGATAAATTAATTTATAATACTACATTACCCGGTTATGGAAATTACGGTCATTATTTCGGAGATAAATTAACCAGTGAAGAACGAAAAGCCGTGATAGAATATCTTAAAACCTTATAATTTTTGATCATGGCTTTCAAATTTTGTATAATTTGAAAGCTTAAAAATTCTTAATGAAAACATTCTTTGCTTCTGCCCTGGTAGTTTTTATTTCTTTTAAAACATTTTCTCAAAGCAATAAAGGCTGGCAGCAGCTCTTTGACGGTAAGACACTTAATGGCTGGACAAAAATGGCTGGTACTGCCGATTATAAAATAGAAGATGGTGCTATTGTTGGCATTACCACTGCTGGCTCGCCAAATACTTTTCTTGTATGTGATAAAAAATTTACCGGTGATTTTATTTTGGAAATGGAAGTAAAGATGGATGACAGCACTACAAACTCGGGTATACAATTTAAAAGCAACTATGACTCCGCTGCGAATAAAGGCAAAGGAAGGGTTTTCGGCTACCAGTTTGAACTTGATCCTTCTTCAAGAAAATGGAGTGGAGGAGTGTATGATGAAGGTCGGAGGGAATGGCTTTACACTGGTTCATTAAATTCAAAATCGCAAATACTTTTTACAACCGGGGTTTATCATAAGATCAAAATTGAATGTACAGGTGCTACGATTAAAACCTGGCTGGATGGTGCAGCCATCGCTTATGTAATTGATACATTGAAAAAAAATGAAGGGCTGATCGCTTTGCAGGTTCATTCAATTGGGAAGCCAGAACAAGCTGGTATAAAACTCTATTGGAAAAACATCAGGATCAATACTGCAAATGTTTCGTCAACAACTTTTCCGAAAGGAATTTACGTTGCTAATCTGTTGCCTAATTCTTTGAATGGTTACGAAGTTCAGGATGGTTGGAAATTATTATTTGATGGTAAGAGTAGCGAAGGATGGACTGGAGCGTACAAAAAAACTTTTCCTGAAAAAGGATGGGAGATAAAAAATGGGATATTGAAGGTGTTGCCGTCTGCCGGTGGCGAATCAGCAAACGGTGGGGATATTGTCACAAAAGAAGAATTCAGCGCTTTTGATCTTTCATTTGAATTTTTGCTTACTCCTGGTGCCAATAGTGGGTTAAAGTATTTTGTTACACTAAATGAAAATAATCCTGGTTCTGCTATCGGGTTGGAATACCAGGTGCTGGATGATACACTTCATCCCGATGCAAAAATGGGAAAGGATGGAAACAGAACACTTGCTTCACTATACGATCTTATAAAAGCAAACAAACAATCCCGGTTTATTAAACAGCCAGGTAGATGGAATACGGGTCGCATCATAGTTTATCCAAACAATCATGTCGAACATTATTTGAATGGTGTGAAAGTTCTGGAATATGAAAGAGGTTCACAAGCCTATCGTGATCTTGTTGCTATCAGCAAATATAAAGTGTGGCCAAACTTTGGCGAAGCAAAACAAGGCCGGATACTTTTACAAGATCATGGAAATGAAGTGAGCTTTCGAAGTATTAAGATCAAAAAGTTGAATTAATTTGGTGATTTGAAGATGTGATGATTTGGAAATTAATACATCGGCACATTACCAAATTATCAAATCATCAAATCAGATCTTTGGTTCCCAACCTTTTTCATATTCCCTTCTCCATAATTTCATAGCGGCTGCGTCATTTAGTATATGGCCATTTTTCGGATCGCAGTATAATGTGCGGCCCGTACGCTGTGCAATATTTGCAAGATGACAAAGCAAAACACTTTTATGTCCTTCATCGATCGGAGAATTGATCTTTGCATCACCACGAATGCTGTCAACAAAATTTTGGAAATGGAAAAGGTCCAAATTTCCCGTGGCGCTTACTGTATTTGTGCCATCATTTTTAGTTGCTGATTGTATTTCTTTGACCAATTTATTATCAGCATCAAAGATCTTGTAATCATCATTACCATAATTTACCAATGTACCCTTGTCTCCATAAATAATAAATCCGCGACTAGCTCCTTCTACATCCATTTTATTACAACTTCTTCCTTCCCATGTGATCGATTTATTATTTCCGAATTCAAATGTGGCCACTTGTGTATCCGGAGTTTGCCAATCGTCTTTAAAAGCATAACGTCCACCTGCTGATGTTACTTTAGTTGGAAAGTCAATATCAAGGAACCAACGGCAACAATCTATTTCATGTGTTGCATTATTACATGTTTCCGCAGTGCCCCAATGCCAGAACCAATGCCAGTTATAATGAATAAGGTTATCCTGGTAAGCTTTTCGCGGAGCAGGGCCCTGCCATAAATTAAAATCAAGCGTTGATGGTACAGGAACTTTTTTACCAATACCAATTGTCTTTCGATTGTTAGCATACCATGCTTTTCCAAAATAAGCGTTACCAATTATTCCATCTTTAACTTCCTTTGCGGCATTAATGAGATTATGCATTGAACGGCGTTGATTACCCATCTGGATCAATTGCTTCGGGTATTTTTTCATTGCTTGTATCAATAACTCTCCTTCATAGGGATTGTGACTGCATGGCTTTTCAACAAATACATGTTTGCCATGAGTGACGCCAAGTATGGCAGCGGGTGCATGCCAATGATCGGGTGCAGCGATCAATAAACCGTCGAAATCTGTTTTTTTAACAAGTTCCCGTACATCTTTTATGACTGTAGGTTTTTTTGCAGCATTGGCAAATGGTTTCAATCCATTCGCAATTGCTTTTTCTTCCACATCACAGAGATAAGCGATCTCAACATTTGCAAGACCCGAAAAGCATTTAGCGAGATAAGCACCCCGGCTGTTTACACCCATTACAGCTAACTGCACTTTATTACTGGGTGCATTTTTTCCAAATACAGGAAAATTCAAAAAAGTTATTCCTGCTGCGGCAAAAGAACTGTTCTTTATAAAATCTCTTCGTTTCATATAGTAAGCTTTGTTCTCTAAAGTTAATTATATCCGCAAAGCAACAATGCAATTTTGTAAATATGATTTATTAACTGCATCTTTAAATAACGAACCATGTCAGTGGAAAAAAATATTTCAATTGTTTGTAATCGTCTTGCCGGTGGAGGCAGGGCTGTTGCATTAGGAAAAAGGATCGCAGGCGAATTACAAAGCAGGAATATCAAACATAGTTTGCATGTAGGGGATTGGCCTGGAAATTTTAATCCATATACTGACGTATGGATCATTGGGGGCGACGGCACCTTGAATTATTTTTTTAATAAATACCCGGGAATAAGATTACCACTTGTTGTTTTTAATGGAGGCACAGGAAATGATGTTCATTCTCTTCTTTACAAAAACAAAAGCTTTGAAGAGCAATTGGAAATTGCGTTAACTGCAACTCCGAAGCCTATTGATGCAGGTAGATGTAACGAAAAATATTTTATGAATGGTGTGGGAATAGGTTTTGAGGGATCAGTAGTAAAAAGTTTAACTGGTAAAACGAAAACAAAAACAGGTAAAGCAGCTTTTATGGGAGCTATCTTGAGAAAAGTATTTTTCTATAGTTCAAAAAAGTATAGAACGAACTCGGATGAATATAAAGTGGAAAGTCAAAGCTTGCTGATAAGTGTCATGAATGGTCATAGGGCAGGAGGCGGATTTCATATTGCTCCCTCATCAGCAATTGATGACGGCTTACTTGATGTAATAATGGTGGAGAAACTTCATCCTTTTCGACGATTGCGTTGGTTGCCCGTTATTGAAAAAGGAAAACATCTTGAGCTCCCTTTTATAAAATATTTCAGAACAAAAAAATTGATAATTACAAGTGAGCAACCAATGGATACACATCTTGATGGGGAATATTATTCCGCTAAGAGGCTCGAAATAGAAGTACTGCCGGGAAAATATTTATTCAGGTATTAAAAGTGAAACGTCCCGATTCACTCGGGACGTTCCTTTTTATGACTCCATCACTAGTTACTCATTGTCATCACAGGTATCTCTGAGCCATAAGAAAGAATTTTATTGTAGAGTTTATTCCACCAACGAGGCATTTTATTTTTTTCTATGGGATTGTTGACCATGATTAGATTTGAACCAACGGCGAGCACCGGCACATTTGCTTTTTTTGCGATCTTATTAATAGAGGAAGACGACATTCTACGTTGAAACAAATTATTACTTGATAACCCTAATACCACCATATCCATTTCAAAATCCCTGATGTATTCAGCTAACTTGTTTGTTGTGTTGCCTTCAAGTAAACTAATTTCTATTTTTCCATTGCCATAAAGCTGGTTGGAATACGATACTGCCAGGTCCTTAAGCTGGTCATAACTGTTCAACCTATCCACTCGAGATTCATAAGGAGTGAATGAACTAAAAAAATTTGGCTTAACAATATTTACCAAATGAATATTGCAATTCATTTGATTTGCCATTTCAATTCCTTTGGCTATTGCCCATTTATTTTTACTGGTAAAATCTACCGGTATAAGAATGTTACAAAGTTTATTCGACATAGGTTAAGATTTTAATTTCATTTTTAATTCTTAGAATAATCATGCCATTAATTGTGATCATTTAAAAATTTCTTAGATGGATGGAGTGCAGTTGGAATGTTGGTTTGAATTACTCTGGTAAATTCAAAATGCAAGCCAAATAAAGGTGTTGTCACACGAAAGAGGATGTATTGTCACAAGTGTGTTATAACTGCAATTAATAATAAGTAGGAAGCTAAAACTGAGAAATAATTTTTAGGAGTAGAGTTTATCAAGGTATTTCATGTCCTTTGCTTGCACGCCAGAGCATAAACCATTCTTCTCTTTCAATATTTATTTTCGTAGAATCATAAGCAGATGTTAGTCTTTCAATTTTAGTAGAACCAATCACCGGAATTATTTTTGAAGGATGTTTAAATAGAAAGGCTAATAAAATTTGATCAGCAGAACAATTATATTTTTCGGAGAGCATATTTGCTACAGCTAGTACCCTGATATTTCTTTCATCAGTTTCATTGCTGTATAATTTTCCACTTCCAAGTGGCCCCCATGACATTGGGCGGATATGATGCTGAATGCATTTATCAAGTGAGCCATCATGAAACGGATCAAGATGCAAAACAGAAACTTCCAGTTGATTAAATTCTACCTTGTAAGCAGTCATCATCATATCCATTTGAGAAGGAGTGAAATTCGAAACCCCAAAATGTAAGACCTTGCCTTCTTGTTTTAAATGTAAAAAGGCTTCGGCAATTTCTTGCGGGTTCATTAATGCATCAGGGCGATGAATAAGTAACAGGTCAAGATAATCTGTGTTTAAATTTTTCAATGATCTTTCAACGGATGTTATAATATGTAACCTGCTTGTATCATAAAAATGAATTTTATGTTCAGGTCTGTTGGGAGTAAGTCTTCTGATGCCACACTTTGTAATTAATTGCATTTGCTGGCGCAAATGTGGTTTAAGCTTTAATGCATTTCCAAATTCTTCTTCTACTGTATAATCGCCATAGATGTCTGCATGATCAAATGATGTGATCTTATTTACAATGCAATCTTCAATAAGCTGGAGGTATTGTTCAGTGGAATATTTTACACCCCATTGTCCCCATTTCATGCAGCCAGCGATAACCGGAGAGAGTTCTAACATTTTAATTTTAGTTGAAAATAAAAAAGTCTGGCATCGTTGCAAAACGAAACCAGACTTTAAAGACAGTGAATATTTATTAGATATTAATAATCGCTGTTGTAACCACCACGGTCGCGATAGCCACCGCTACCTCCACCTTTGTTGTAGCCGCCTTTTTTGAAACCGCCACCACCGCCGCCGCCGCCGAAGCTGCGTTTTTTGAAGCCGCCACCGCCGCCACTGCCACCTTCCTGTTTAGGACGGCTTTCGTTCACAACG
>Ga0193738_1000340_pt1 | contig 27426 bp, 46 predicted proteins | sample L2a1metaG_FD_144927 | JGI IMG/M metagenome (GOLD analysis project Ga0193738, IMG submission 144927) | Soil microbial communities from a riparian zone of the East river system, Colorado, United States - L2a1 | ecosystem: Environmental > Terrestrial > Soil > Riparian zone | place: USA: East River... | reverse complement strand
ACTAAAAGGAATTGATTTGCTTGATTTACAACGTTTGTATCATATGAAAGATACGTTGTTTGGAGAATATACAAAACGGTATGAATACAGACATCATAATGGAAGGTTTCATTCTCTTGAAAATAATCATTGGAATCGTACATTAAGCTTTAGTAACTATGAACGTTCTCCTTTATATACCTTTACAGAAATAAAGAAGCAGAAAAAGGATTATATCAGGGATACAGTTAATACTAATTCTTATTTTATAAGAAAAGGAGAGCCTTTTAAGCTAGGAAAGAAAGCAGGTTATACAACAAGAAATGATGACTATATGTCTATTCTCCTTCTTCCTAAATATCCAAAAGCAGAATGGAGAGATAGAATTAAAGAATTTCAAGCAATTCAAACAATGATTGCTTCTAAATTCCTTGATGCAGATAGTATTGTAGTGCCTCAAACTTGGATTGATGGGAAAAAGAAGACTTTGGCTCAAACAGGCAGTATTGCTAAAAAAGCTAGAAGAAAGAAACTTGAAGGAGAAGTAACTGGTAAACAGGCATTAACTTTAGAGAGAAATGTTTCTGGACAAAATTGTAAATTTGAGCCTCGTACAATTCAGATGAAAGATGCTGAAAAGGACAAGAAGTTCACTATTTATGGTGATATGGAAATTAGAGAGATTTTCGATAAATTGTTTACAATTGTTAGAAAAGATGATGTTAGACTTATAATGTTTTCAGAAAGAGAACTAAAACGATTAAAAGATGTTGAATTACACAATTGGATGAGTATGGAAGAATTTTCAAAAGGAAAGCATAAAGTATTTAGGAGAGCAGTTACGGCTTATTTAATACATGAATTAGAGAAGGAGTTTCCTAAAGTATTCTCTAAATTACATATAATTAAAGAAATTTCCACCCCTTTATATGACAAAATGACAGGGCTTATGAAATATAAGAATGAATATTTCTTAGATGGAGATGAAGAGCTTTATAAAACAATGTTGGCAGTGGCTACAGAGACAAATTGTTTCGATCCTATCAAATATTCAGAATATAATGAGGTGAAATTTATCTTAAATAAATTGACTTTCTTGAACCCTTTGCTTAACTTTGGATATTACCATGATGTCGATAAAGGGACAATTTCTGCAATTAGAGATTTATTTAAATATTACAAACAAAGAATAGATTGGCAACATTATACATTGCCAATTAATGAAGTAAAAGAAACAATAACAATATAAATATGGGAAAAGGAATAAGTTTAAAATGGTTTAAAGACATCTTTAAATCAGAAAAAGAGAAGGAACTAGAAAACCTAACAATTGAAGCTAAAATTAAGCAATTAAAAAACCTTAATGATGGAGCTTTAACACCTGTTACAACACAGGAAGAGAAGCCTTACAGAAGGTTGAAATTTGTAACAAATGTGCTGACAATTGTTTTACAAGATGGAAGTATCATTTCTAAGCCAAATGCTACAGAGGCAGACTTTAGAAAGGCCAGAGAAGCAAAAACAGAAGACGAGTTGTTTAAAATTGCTCCATCTGTAGAAGGCTTGGAAGAAAAACGTACAAAAGAGACAGAAGTACAAAAGATTAGAAGCATTATCAAAGGAACGGAAGTTCTTGGTAAAGCTGAAGATTTTGTTGTAAAAGACAATGCTGTTTATTTAAAAGGTGTAAAAAGAAGCATTCCTAAGCTTTTAGTAGAGAAATTTGCTGAAATTGTAGGAAAGGGACAAAATAACATTGAAGACTTCAATATTGATGAATATGAAGCTTTAAAGAAGTTTTGGCTAAAATGTTGTCTAAACCCCAATGCACAAAGTGCAGAGGATTTGTATACATTCTTACAATACCATAAGTTTAAGATTGACAGACATGGTAATTTCTATGCTTATAGAAGAGTTGTTAGCACAAATAAAGCTAATAAAGAGCTTGTAGAATTTGTAAGTAATGCCTATGCTAAAGTAAAGGCTGTTTGGAAGAAGAAACCAGCAAATTATTTTGTATATATTACAGAAAATGGTGATTATGGGTTTTCTACAGAAGAATTCACAGAACATGAGGATTTGGGTAATTTACAAGATTTGTATTTAAACTTGCCTAATATGCAAGAAAAGAGCTATACAGATGCTCATACAAGAACAATGGATTATAGGGTTGGTAAGAGCTCTTCTATTCCTAGGAATGAAGGAGATGACAATAATTCTGTAAGTTGCTCTAAAGGGCTCCATATCGCTTCTAAGAGGTATAATTATTCAGGGTTTGGTGATACAGCTGTATTAGCCATTATCAATCCAATGGATGTGCTTGCGGTAGCATAAGGTGCCGCTTTCAATAGTAATATTGATTAAAAAATTGAGTAAAATCGGTGAATTCTAAAAATAATTTTGTATATTTGCGTAATGGAAATATTTAATTTTACTACAAAAACAAAGGAAGAATTACTAAAAACTGGAGTTTATAAAATATATCATAGTCAATTTCCAAATAAATTATATATTGGGAGTGCTTCTAGAGATTTTTCTATTAGAAAAAATGATATAGGATTTTTAGTTAGATGGAGAAAACATTTAACTGAATTAAAAAACAATAAACACGGTAATATTAAGCTTCAAAGAGTAGTAAATAAATATGGAATTAATGGTTTAATTTTTGATATAGTGGAATTATGTAAAAGTAGTATATGTATAAAAAGAGAAATCTTTCATGCAGATAACTTAACTTCTTACAAAAATGGGTATAATCTGAGAAAAAGAGCAGACTCATTTTTAGGAATGAAACATAAAAAATCAACAAAAGAAAAAATTAGACAAGCTAATTTAGGTAAGATAGTTTCTTTAGGAACTAGAAATTTAATATCTAAATCTAGATTAGGAAAACCATTAAGTGAAGAACATAAATTAAAAGTCAAAAATGGGTGTAAATCTAATAAAAATAGATATTGTTATAATAAACAAGGTGATCTGGTTAAAATATTTTTAAGTGGTAGGGAATGTGAAAATCATTTTAACCTTAAAAAGGGAAAACTTTGGGGATATACAAAATCTAATAGTTATTTAAATAAGGAATTTTTAGTTTTTAATGAAAATCTAAATAAACTTAAAGTCCTGGAAATAATTAATACTAAAATTCAAAATAGAAAAACACACTTGTTTAAAGCTAATAAAGCAAGATTAAATAAGAAAATACCGAGCTAATTTTTACAATTACGAAAGGTGTAAAAACAGTGTAACGCATAGGAGATGAATAAATATAATTCTCCCACGAGTGCTCAACAACCTACGGACTGTAGGTTGAAAATATATGCTGAACTTATAGGAAACTATAAGAAGTAAAGGATAAAAAGCCTTTACGATAACAAAATTGACCAAAAAACGAAGATGGAAAACTTAGAACTTCTAGGTGGTTCTTTGCTATGACGCTTGATGACCAAGAACAATACATTCTAGATGATGATGAATTTGATGTATCAGAACTAGGGGATGTATTTGAAGAGGAATGTCTTGCAGACTTGGAAGCACATGTAAAAAATGGTTTTGCTGAAGAAGTGAAAAGACATACATTCACATTGTCTAATATCACATCTAATGAAATAACAGGAATTGTTACTACATTAGAGGATATGAAAGATGCCATTTCAGGAAGAATTGCTTTTGTTGATTAAATTTGTTAAATATGGGGATAATTCGTAAATTTGTCCCCATATTTTTATATTATGGCAAAAAAGAAGAATTTATCAATTTATCAAGCAGCTGAAAAAGCTGTTAAAGCAAACTCTGTTAGTATTACAGTGAAGGAATTAAAAAAATATGTTAATAAGAGAAAACCAAAGAAAACATCAGTAAAACGTATAAAATCTCCTAAAACGAGAAATGCTGGTAAATGGACAGAAGGTCAATTTTGGAGCTTTATTAGAGCAGTTTTAAGAAATAAAAGTAGATGGTGGATACCAAGACTTAATGCTCTTAAAAATGCAAGAAGATCAAATCAATCAGTAAACCGGCGTTTAAAGTGGGAATTTCAATGTAAAACATGTAAGAATTGGTACCCTCAAAAGAACATGGAAGTACATCATACAATTGAAGCAGGTAGTTTGAAATCAGCACAAGACTTACCAGGATTTGTAGAAAGATTATTTGCTGAAACAGGATGGGTTTGCTTATGTAAAACTTGTCACAAAAAAGAACATGAATAAAAACTAAAAAGAAATGAAACCAAAAGTATTAATTATATTACAGGGAGGAATGATTGAAGCAATTGCCTCCACTGTACCTTTAGACATAATTGTGAATGATTATGATAATGATGAAGAAAACCAAATATATGACTACACTGTGGACAGTATTATAAAAAGTGGAGAAGCTTTTAAGCTTTTAGAGAGGAAACCTGGAACAGTTCCTCTTTCTAGTCAAGAAATATTGTTAAGAGAACATTTAAAAGATGTTAAATTCTAATGGAAAAGACGTTATATAAGAAAGATTCCAAAGGGAAAGAACGAATTTGGAAGATTTATACAAATGGAGCAGAACTAATTCAAGAAGCAGGTTTGTTAAATGGAAAGCTTGTAAGGAATGCTAAATTCTGTACTGGGAAGAACATTGGAAGAAGTAATGAAACCACACCAGCAGAACAAGCATTATCAGAACTGGAAAGTACATGGAAGTCTAAGAAGGATGAGGGTTATTTTGAAACTTTAGCAGAAGTTGCTTCTACAGAGGTAATACTTCCTATGTTGGCTAAGTCTTATGGAGATGAAAAGCAAAAGATTGTATGGGATGAGAATGTCTTCATTCAACCAAAATTAGATGGTCAAAGAATGTTAGCTCATATTAAAAATGGTAAAGTTCAACTTGTTTCAAGAGATGGAAAGATAATTTCCACCTTAGGTCACATATCAAAAGAACTGTCCTCTATTAAGGAAGATGTTATTCTGGATGGTGAGGCATATTCACATGGACTTAATTTTCAAGAGAATATGAGATTAATTAAGAAATATAGACCTGGAGAAACAGAACAAATTAAATTTAATGTATACGATGCTGTATCTGATAAAAAGTTCTTTGACAGAGCATATAAAGCATTTAAATTAATTTATGGACTCACTACATGCCATATTGTAGACACTATTTCTTTAAATAGTGAAGAAGATTTAATAAAAAGACATAGTCTTTATTTAAGTGATGGATACGAAGGCTCTATTATTAGACATGGACAAGAGGGGTATAAAGTTAATGGACGAAGTTCAAATCTGTTGAAATATAAGGATTTTCAGGACATTGCTTGTAAAATCATTGATGTTGTACCTGCTGAACAAAGACCAGAACAAGGTGTTCCTGTATTGGAATTCAAAGGAAAAACATTTCAAGCAGGAATGAAGTTTTCTCATAAAGAGAGAGAAGAATGGCTTAAAAATAAGAAAAATTATATTGGAAAAACAGCTGAAATTAGGTTTTTTGAATATTCAGAGGACGGAATTCCAAGATTTCCTGTCTGCGTAGGTATTCGGCTAGATTGCTAAAAACAGAAAGTATAGGAAAATACAAAAATTAAAATTATGATAAAAGGAAATTTAAGAGAAGATGAAAAATACTTTAATATAAAATTAGATTCTTCGAGTTCTTTAAAAGAATTTTCTATCGATAGAAGGAAATATTATAAGAAATATATTAAAAATGAAAGAACAGAAGAAGATGAACAAACAAAAGCTTCTATTATAGGTAGGCTTTGTGAAACATTACTTTTTGAACCAGAAGAGTTTGATAAGAGGTTTTATATGTCTTCTACAGCTTCAGTCCCTACAGCTAACATGTTGTTATTTGTAGAGGCCCTATACAAGAGAACTTCGGAGGCAGTTGATGAGGAGGGAAATGTTAATAAAACATTTGAAGAAATTGCTAAAGAGGCATATAAAGACTCTGGGTATAAACTTAGTATAGAGAAAGTGCTAGAAAGGTTTATTGGTAGTGATGCTGAAATTTATTATAAGGAAATAAGAGAAGTAAGAAGTAAAGGGCTTACCGTTGTAACATCTGAAGATGTGGCTAATGGGGAGAGAATTAAGGCAGAACTCTTAACAAACGACTTTACAGCTCCTATTTTGAATTTAACAGATAGCACCAGATACAAAATACTTATTCAATACAAAATTGAGGGATATGAAGTGGATGGTTTGCCTCTAAAGAGTATGATGGATATTGTCATTATCGATCATAAAGAAAAGAGTATTCAGGTATATGACCTAAAATGTTCATGGAGTGTAGAAGGTTTTTATACAGAATACTATTTATTTAGAAGAGCTTATATTCAGGCATATTTGTATAAACAGGCTTGTATAGAGCTTAAAAATAGAATGGGACTCGATCTTTATCATGTAGAAAATCCTAAATTCCTCGTCTGCGATAGTATTAACTATTATTCTCCCCTTGTATATGTATTACATGGAGATGATATGGATGATGCTTATAACGGATTTGAAGCTAATGGACGTACCTACCCAGGAGTAAAGGCTATAATTGCTGATTTAAAATGGGCAAAAGAGAACGACAAATGGACAATTTCAAGAAATAACTTTTTAAACAACGGAATGGTAAACATAAAATGAAGGCAACAAACACAAGTATTTTTATAGTCCCTACATTGGGAATTAACAGAGATGGACTAAAAAATAATGGGTATTTGAATGGGTACATTAAGGACGGAAGGAGGGAGGAGCAGTATGAAAACTGCGCCTACCTTCTATTTCGACCTACAAACCTTGATAAATTCAAAGATTTTTTAGACTTCGAATATGAAAGAACACAAACAATTATAGATGATTATGATTATGAGGACGGATTTATTATACTTGTATATCAATTAGACCCAAAATTCAGAAAGGATTTTGAACTTATAAAAAAGGGACAATATTCCAAAACTTCACTTGAGTTTCAATCTCTATTCCCAGAAACCCTTAAAGTGTTGGAGGGTAAAAAATATGTAGAAAAAACATCTATACAACATTTGGTATTTACAAAGGACAGCTCTTTAAAAGAACACTGGGAAGACAAACTTGGGACAAGATTTGATAATAAAATGGAGGTTTGGAGAGGTTGGGAAGATGACAAAGAAGTATTAAATTTAAACGAGATAAAAGAATTATGCTAGAATTATTAACAAAATACCCTAAAGCAGCCAAGGTTGTTAAGGAATATTATTTAGAAAAACTCATTGCGTCCTTAGATTCTTCATTACCTGAAGATTTTAAAGAACATGTGAGAGAACAAGGAATAACAGATGAAATGCTGTCAAAAATTGTAGGAGAAGCACCAAGGATGTTATGGGATGCTTTTGATGAAAACGGAATATATATAAATGTTTTTCCAACAAATGAATATGAAGAAGTAGAATTTAGAACTCAAATTAATTTCGAAGATGTTGGAACTTCTAAGTTCACTAGAAAAGAAGCTGAGTTACAAGCTATCGAAAAAGCTTTTCAGCTGCTAGAAGACAAGCTATAAATATGGAAAACTGGGAAGTAGTAAAAGGATTGTCAGAGAGACAAGAAATTATTGGTAAAATGGTAAAAACCAATTCATTAGAATATAATATTGATAAAACAATAGAAGAACTATTGGAATTGGCAGAAGCTATGATGAAACGAAAGTTGAAAAGTGATCACGGAGCTTCTGCACAAGATATTATTGATGAAATTGGAGATGTGCAAATTAGAATAAATGTAATGAAAGAAATTATGGGGCCCGAAGCTGTTGAAAACAGAATTGATGCCAAATTGAATAAATTTAGAGGTTTTTATGAAGCAAATAAATACATAGGACATATATGAAAGAAGAAGGACTTAGATTTAATGAAGGGAAGTTAAGGTATGACTTAATTCATCCAGAGGCAGAACAAATGAGTATATTCCAAAATGTATGAGATATAAGATTCATTCATTAAAAGAATTAGTATAACTAGAAAAATTAAGGAAAATAAGTTGGTTGTTAATTAAAAAGGCGGTACTTTTACCTCCTTTTTCTATTTAGCAACCTAAACAATTAAGACAAATGGATATGATTAAAACAAGTTATTTTAGAAGTAAATTTTCAGAAGATATATTCAATTTTAAATACAGGCATGAAAATGCTGAAGATTGGGGACAATTGAGCCGTACGCTAATAGAAGATGTTTGTAGTGCCTATCTCCCTAAGAATGAAATAGAAGAATTGGTAGAAATGCATACAAACATGGAATTTATTGCTGGAGGCAGATATTTATATTATGCTGGAAGACAAAATAAGTTCTTCAACAATTGTTATCTTTTGAAGTGTTTAGAGGATAGTAGAGAAGATTGGGCAAATTTAACATGGAAAGCAGAAAGTTGTTTATTGACAGGTGGAGGTATTGGAGGAGATTACTCCATATATAGACCTAAAGGGAGTTTGATTAAAAGAACAGGTGGCAAAGCGTCAGGCCCTATTCCTAAAATGTACATGATTAATGAAATAGGAAGGAATGTAATGCAGGGAGGAAGTAGGAGAAGTGCTATTTATGCTTCTTTGAATTGGAAACATGGGGATATAGGAGAATTCTTACATTGCAAAGATTGGAGTGCTATTCCTGTAGCAGGAGCTTATGATGAGGAGGGAAATCAAATGACAGTGGCAGATTTAAAAGAGAAGGATTTCAATTATTCAGCTCCCTTAGATATGACCAACATTTCTCTTAATTACGATAATGCGTTTTTAGAAGAGCTTTACGGCAAACCTTTTGAAGAACTATTAACATTATATAAAGAAGGAGGAAAAGATGCTATATTTGAACTTGACATAGTTAAAATACCAATTACGTTCTTAGAAAACTGTAGACAAGCATTAAAGACGGGAGAACCAGGTTTTTCCTTCAATTTCTTTGAGAAAGTACTGGAAACCCTTAGAAATGCATGTACTGAAGTAACCTCTGAAGACGATAGTGATGTATGCAATCTAGCCTCTGTAAACATGTCTAGAATTGACAGTATAACCCGTATGGAGAGAGTTACTTATTTAGTAGGTAAGTTCTTGCTTTGTGGTACTATGGTGGCTCTATTGCCCTATAAGAAGGTATATGAGGTAAGGGAGAAGAATAGACGTTTAGGTATGGGATTGATGGGTGTACATGAATGGCTTCTGCAAAGAGGTTATAAATACGAAGTAACCCCAGAATTACATAGATGGCTTGATATTTATAAGAATTTCTCTGAAATAGGGGCTAATGAATTGGCTGAAAAACTAGAGATAAATAAGCCTGTAGCTTATAGGGCAATTGCACCAACTGGAACAATTGGAATTATGGCAGGTACAACAACTGGTATAGAACCTCTATTTGCTGTAGCTTATAAAAGGCGTTATTTAAAGGGGCAAAAAGAATGGCATTATCAATATGTTATAGACGGTACAGCTAAACTTCTTATAAAGGAGTATGGAATTGACCCCTATAAAATTGAAACTGCTCTAAGCCTTGCAAATGACTATGAGAGAAGGATTAAGTTTCAAGCTGATGTACAGGATTATGTGGATATGTCTATTTCAAGTACCATAAATCTCCCTAAATGGGGTACCCCATTGAACAATGACTCTAAAGTAGATGATTTTGCACATGTTTTAGCAAAATATGCTGTAAGATTAAGAGGTTTTACCTGCTACCCAGATGGGAGCAGGGGAGGTCAACCTTTAACAATAGTGGATTACAATGAAGCTATTTCGCAAGAGGGAGAGGAGTTTAAAGAAGAGTTTTTTGACGTATGTGATTTAACCAAAGGAGGCACCTGCGGTGTATAATATTTAGTTTTGTTTTAAGCATGGGGAATTTGTTTTCCTCATGCTTTTTTTGTAAATTTGCAGAATGAAGTTGACTAAAGAGGATTTAAAAGAGCTCTTCAAAATGTTTGAAGAATCTGATAAACAATATAGAATAGCACAAAACATCAAAAATAAAAGAATAAAAGATAATTTTAAAGCTTTGAATCAAAAAGCTAAAGAATTAGGTAAAGAAATACCAGATTATCTTGCAGTAATTGTGTATTTAGATCAGACTGTAGGAAGTTGGGTATTTGAAGAATATAAAGAATGGTTAGAATGAATACATATGCATCAAAATTCTTTAATAAATCTAATACAATCCATAATGGAAAATATGATTATTCAAAATCAGAATATAAAGGAACTGCACATAAAATACTAATAATTTGTCCTATTCATGGAGAATTTAGTCAAAAAGCAGCAACTCACTATTCTGGGCATGGTTGCTCTAAGTGTGCTCTATGGTTCAGGAAAAAGGTCAAATACTGAAACATTTGTAAAAAAGGCTAAATTACTTCATAAAGACATATATAATTATAATAAAGTAGATTATAAAAATTCAGATACAAATATTATAATTACTTGTAAAGAACATGGAGATTTTGAACAAGCTCCTAGAACTCACTTGAGTAAAAAAGGTTGCCCAAAATGCAATCTCTATATGGGATATAGTAGGTCTCAGTGGGTTAATTATAATAAGGGTAAAGAAGGAACTTTTTATATTATTAAATGTTGGAATAAAGATGAAAATTTCTATAAAATAGGTATTACAGGAAAAAGTATAAAAGAGAGATATAATTATATTGGAACTATGCCCTATAATTACGAAATTATTAAAGAGATTAAATCCTTAAATTTAGACTATATATGGAATTTAGAAAAAGAGTATAAGAGAAATTTAAAAGATTTTAAGTATAAACCTCTTATAAAATTTGCAGGTGCATCAGTAGAATGTTTTACAAAAATTTAAATAAAAACAATGAGTAAAAAAGAACAAAAAATTGCAGAAAAATCAAGCAAATTACAAGAAATCCTTGATAAGTTAGATAAACAATATGGAAAAAACAGCGTTGTTCCGTTAAATGGTAAATCATCTGGAAATTATGAAGTTATTTCTAGTGGAAGTATAGGATTAGATTGGATAACTCTAGGAGTAGGGGGATTTGTAAAAGGTAAATTATACGAGTTAATGGGATGGGAGGGAAGTGGAAAAAGTACTATATGCGCTCATGTAGTAGCAGAATGTCAAAAAAATGGAGGGAGAGTGTTATATGTTGATGCAGAACATGCAGTAGATGTTAATTATTTTTCTAATATAGGAGTAGATACCTCTAAAATGTTAATTTGCCAACCCTCACACGGAGAAGAAGGATTTAATATTGCTTTAGAAATGATTAATAGTGGTGAAATAGATTTAGTAATTTTTGATTCTGATTCTGCTTTAATCCCAAAAGCCGTATTAGATGGTGATGTGGGAGATAGCTCAATAGGTAAAAAAGCTCGTTTAAATAGTAATGCTTATCCTAAATTAAAAACGGCTTTGTCAGTAAATAACGTTTGTGTAATAGTTATTTCACAATATAGGGAGAAAATTGGTTTACTTTTCGGTAATCCTACGGTTACTCAAGGAGGTCATGCTTTGAAGTTCTATTCTGATTGCAGAATTGAAGTGAGTAGAAGTTTAACAAAAGAAGGAGATGTAAATGTTGGAAACCTTACAAAAGTGAAAGCTACAAAAAATAAAATGTCACCTCCTTATAGACTTGCTACATTTGAGGTATTATATGGAAAAGGTATTGATAAAATGTCAGAAATTATGCAACTTGCATCAGATTTCGAAATAGCTGTAAAATATGGCAAATCCATTACTTATAAAGAGAAAAAGATGCTAATTGAAGAATTTAAAACACTTTTACAAGATTCTAAGTTTTTCGATGAATTAAAAGAACAAATTGTAGAAAAAATTAATCAAGTAGAACTTCCTGTAGAGGAAACAATAGAAGAATAATATGGAAAATTTTAATGAATATAATGAATTTGTAAAAAGTATGAAGGTATACCCTGAAAAACATGCAATTATCTATCCAGCTTTAGGACTAGGTGGTGAAGCTGGTGAAATTCAGGAAAAAATCAAGAAATGGCTTAGAAAGGATAATGAACTTGATAAAGATGCCCTTTTAAGTGAATTAGGAGATCCTCTATGGTATATTGTATCTTTGGCTGATGATTTAGGGTATACTTTGCAAGACGTTGTTGATAGAAATGTAGAAAAATTAACTTCTAGAAAAGATAGAGGTGTTTTAAAAGGTTCTGGAGACAATAGATAATGGATTTAGAAGAACTTAAAGCTAAAGAATGGGAAAATGCAGGTGAAGTTATTATTCAAATATTCAAGTTAGAGGGTGATATACCCGATGGAAGAACAAAAGAATATGAAGAATGGAAGCAAAAAGTTAATTTTTTGTATGAAACTTCAAATAAAATGACTAACTTTGCAGCCTTTAAATTAATTAAATGACAGAAAAGCAATTAGAAAGAGAAAAATTACAACAATTTTTCCTTTCTATATGGTCCAAACGACCACATAAATCTGAAATTTCAGGTATATATTTAGGAAAAGAGTGCTTGACTATATTTGCACACCATATATTTCCTTGGAGAAAATACCCACAAGGTAAGTATGATGAAGAAAATATAATAATATTAACACCTGATGAACATGGGAATGTAGAATCTAATATGTATAGATATGAAGAGATTAATAAAAGACGTAACAAATTAAAAATTAAATATAATTTATGAACACAGTTAGAGGAAAATTTACTTGCACAAAAGCAGTAAAAGGAAGTTATGGAACAGAAGTGTCTTTTTGGGCATTGTATTCAAACAATCCAGAAGATAACTCTTATTCAAAAGCTACCCTTAGTGGCCAAATTACAATGTTGGTAAGTAACCCAACAGCAGAATCCTTTTTTACAGAAGGACAAACATATTTTTTAGATTTTACAAAAACAGAATAACTTATGAAAAACCAATTTTTTTATTCTAGAATTGTAAAAGCAGAAAAAGAAGGAGAACCTGATACAACCCTCACGGATAGTTTCTCTTTGAATAGGGTTGTTAGAACCGTAGATTTCGGAAAAGATGGAAGACATATCTTGTTAGATGACTTTCATGAAGAAGTAAGAGAAGTGCCTGATTTTGACCATAAAAAGAATAAACAAGTAGGTTGGAAAAGGGAACGTAATACATATCAGTCTATTCTTGAACTTTCTAAAGAAGACGGAGACAGATTTATTAAACTAATGACACAAGAATAATGGATTTTAAACAATTATTAGGAAATAGAGTATATCTCGAAATTCCTAAAAAAGAAGACAGTAAAATAGTGGTTGATGATAACACTAAAGAGGCTTTAAAAAGAGAAATGCTAAAGAAATATAGCAAATTGAAGGTTGTTGCTATAGGAGAAGGAGTTACAAATCCCAATCTTAATATAGGTGATTATGTCCTTATTGAACCAGAATCTTTAGCTCGTAAGGCTGTAATGGTAGATGTATCAGATGAACAACAAGTAGCATTAGTGTCATATTTCGATATAATCCATATATGGATGTAAAGTACTCAAAACCATTAAATGAATTCATAGTAGATTTTAGGAACAAGTTTCCTAAGTCTACTATTAATATTTTAGAGGAATTTAAGTACAATAAACATCATTATGTTAAAGTAGATACAGAATTTGGAATATGTAAAATAAGAAAAGACCATTTATTAAAGGGTGTAATTCCTACTATAAATGTAGCAGTGGACAAAAATTTATACTTTATTAATAAAGTAAATAAAATTCATAATAATAAATATGATTATTCTCTAATAAATTATACAACTGCACATAAAAAAGTTAAAATTATATGTAAAATACATGGAGAATTCGAACAAGAAGCAAATGCTCATATAATTGGCCAAGGGTGTTCAAAATGTGGAGATTTTAGAATGTCAATTCATAATTCAAATAATCCAAGTGGCTGGACTAAGACTAATTGGGATATAAATTCTAAAAATTCTAAAAGGTTTGATAATTTCAAAGTATATATAATTAAATGTAAAAATAAAAAAGAACAGTTTTATAAAATAGGTAGAACTTTTAGAACAGTAGAAATGAGATTCAGTGGTAAAGTTCAAATGCCTTATGATTTTGAAATAATTAAAATTTTCACAGGGTCTTCCGAAGAAATGTATAATTTAGAAAATAAACTGAAAAAAGAAAACAAAAATAATAAATACTTACCTAAATTATCATTTAGAGGTAATAAGGAATGTTTTAAAGACATAAAATATGAAAATTAGCTTCAAAACTTTAACTTACGGCAGAGTTCCTTTTTTAGAGGAGGCTTTAAATAGCTTCCTCTTACAAGAGGATAATGATGCTGAGTTGGTCATTGTGAACGACTATCCATTACAGACATTAGTATTCAATCACCCTCAAGTGAGAATTTTCAATTTAAAAGAGACATTTCCCCTTATAGGTGAGAAAGAAAATTTTACTATTGAACAATGTAAGGGAGATATTATTGCCACTGCTGATGATGATGACGTATTCTTACCCTGGCATTTGAAGAATATTAAAAAGTATTGGAAAGAGAATACTAATATTCTCCATTGGGCAAACGGGGCATATTATAACACCCCTGAAATAACTAAATTATGTTATGTTGGAAATTCAGGTATGGTACATAGTAAAAAAGCTTGGGAAGCTGTTGGTAGGTCCCCACAAATAAATGCTTGTGGTGATTATATCCTTAGAGGTAAAATACATGATTTAGGATCTCAATATATTATTAATGCTCATCCTCCTGATGAAGAGGTTAGTTGGTTCTATAGGTGGCATATGCCTCAAAATGGAGGAGTTTATCATCAATCAGGACAGTCTTTTGATACTCCTGATAGACCAAATATAATACAAAGGCATTCTTTACACATAGAAAAATTACGTTTAAGGGGTCTTACTCCAATAGGAATTGTTGAATTAAAACCACATTGGGACTTAGACTATCAAAAAATATTAAAAGATTTTATTAAAAAGTAATGGCCTATCTTTATAGGCATATAAGATCAGATAAGAATGAACCATTTTACATAGGTGTGGGTGGATTAGAGGAGTTTGATAGTTATAAAAGAGCTTACAGTCATTCTGCTAGAAGTAATTTTTGGATAAATATATCTAAAAAGACATCTTTTGAAGTAGAAATAATATTAGATGACTTATCTATAGAAGAAGCCTTTGTAAAAGAAATTGAATTTATTAAGCTATATGGGAGAAAAAATTTAAGAACAGGACCTTTAGTTAATTTAACAGATGGCGGAGAAGGATCTCCAGGAGTAATACATAGTAAGGAAACTAGGGATAAAATGAGCAAAAGTCGTAAAGGACTACCTATTCATGAAAATACTAGAAATGCCTTGAAATTATTATCTTTAATTAGAAAAGGTAAACCTCGCCCAGAATATATTGTTGCTAAAATGAGAAACTCAACTAAGAATAGATATAAAGGAGAAGAAAATGGATTTTACGGCAAAAAACAATCCAAAAAAGTTCTTGAAATACATTCAAAACTAGTTATTAATTTAGAAACAGGTATATATTATGATTGTGCTAAAGATGCATGTAAAAGTACTAATATAGGCTACTCTTATTTTAGAGCTATGTTAAATGGAAGAAGTAAAAATAAAACACCATTTATATATATTTCAGAAAGAATATATGATTAATAAAAAAGCCTCTGAATGAGGCTTTTTCTTTTATTGGAATTTCTTCTTAGAAATCTTCCCTTTGGTACCTGATGTACCAGATTCTCGCATAAAGTTCTTCTTCATGTCGTAGGAGGCAACTTTAGGAGCTTTTTGAGGTTTTGTTTTCTTCATTATTTTGTTGTTTTAGGTTCATCTACTTCCTTCACCATACCACTCTCTACAGCTTGTTTTAAGGCCTCTTCTGCTATTTCATTAGCTCTTTGTGCCAATAGAATAATTCGTGCCTCTGGAGAGTTTAAAATAGCTCTAGTGGCATTTAAAACAGTTGAGAATTCTGCCCCTGATAGAACAAATTCATCTGTAGGTTGCCATCTATACTTCTTATTGGGGTCATAATTGATAGGAGCAGGTTTTTTAGCCCTTTCTTCCACAGGTACCTCTTTAGGTGTGTCTTTTACTAATTCCATTATTGTTTGATTTTTGGTTTGAAAAATTTAGGGTCATAAAAGGATTTTCCTCTTCCTTGTTGTTTTGGAAACATTGCCATAAGTTGCATATTTGTATATGTTCCTTTTGGTAGCTCCTCAATTTGTTTCTTTGTTAACATATTATAAAATTTATACAAATGTACGAAACTTTTACATTTCTAACAAATCAATCGTGAAATTTATTGTCCCTGTTGTCTTGATGCTCTTGCTTATATCAAGGCGTATATTGAATAAGTTGTGAATATTAAGTATTTCTTTCAAAAGAAGCTCATTATATGAAGGAGAAGAGGGGGATAATCTGAAATGATAACCATTGGGAAGTCTTGTTATTTGTAAAGAAGACAACTCATCAACACTTTCTAAAATCCCTTGGAGATAAGCAAAATATACCTCTTCATTATCTGGTATTGTATCAGGAAAGAATTTTCGAACTATTTGCATTATTTGAAATTTAAATTAGCAAATTCTCCATGTATTTCTAATGCTGCTTTATCATATGCTTTTGCTGCATCTTCTTCTGTTTTATAAGACCCTAGTCCCATAACTTTTCCGTTCTTTTTTATCTGGGCTTTCCATTTATTAATTTTTACAGGAGAAGTTGTTACACCTTTAAATTTTGATTTTGAGAATTTTCTTTTTGGTCGATTTGCTTGATTTTGAGAATTACTGCATTTTCTTAAATTATATTTTTGGTTATTTAACCCATTTAAGTCTTTATGATCAATTGTAATATCAGGATCTGTAATTTCTAATATTAACCTATGCATTTTTATAGGATTTCCTCGATTATTACATCTAGCATAATACGTATTCCTATGTTTATGAGCAAACCACTTAAATTTTATCAATTTATCATAATCTTCATCATCAACAAAAGCTACTTTTCCTTGACTTAAATTAATTTCTTTCATTAATCAATTATTTGAAATGAGGGAATAGCAACTATAAATTTACCTGAAAATCCAAAATTTCTAGCTCTTTTCATTATTTCTTCTGAGAAATTCCAACTTAAAATTATCATATAGTCCGAAGGATTTTTAACTATCATTTTTTTATTTACTATAGGAATACCGGTACCTGGACTAACTTTACCAATTTTTTCTTTAGTTTCATCCACTATATAATCAACTACAGAAAAATCAATTTTAGCACTGTTTAAAAAAGTATTTCCTTTTGCACTCGCTGCAAATCCTGATATTTTATAACCTTCCTTTTTCAATTGAAGGACATTTTTAGAAAACTCCCCTATAAGCTCATTTACAGAAAACTCCCAATTCTTATATTTTTCAATAGTATTATATTGATTGTCTTCTTCGTCAGTTAAAAAATCAAATACTCTAGAATTAACTGATAAAAGAGGAGAATAATGTGTAATTGTAACTCTTACAGTGCCTCCATGAATATTTTGCTTCTCAACATCTATAATACATAGCCCTAAACTGTTACAAAGCTTATTTAGAGGAGAAATTGACATATAAGATAAATGCTCATGGTACGTTGTGTCAAATTCCATTTTTTCTATGAAATCAATCAAATATGGAAATTCAAGCACTAAAACGCCCTTTTCTTTAAGAGTGAATTTAACAGCTTTTAAGAAATCTGTAATATTATCTACATGAGCAAATACATTTGTTGCTGTTATAACATCAGCTGCTCCATATATAGAAACAATTTCATGTGCTTTCTCCAGGCTCCAGAAATCAGCTATAGAATCAATTCCTTCAGAAATGGCCACTTCTACTAGGTTTTCAGCAGGGTCTACATTCAATACTCTACAACCTACATTCTCTTTAAATTGCTTCAAGAGAGTTCCATCATTACCAGCAATATCTATAACAAACGAAGAGGAGTCTAAATATCCCTTTAATTTGAGACTATCACACATTTGCTTACAATGCTTTATATACCCTCCATTTACACCACTTCTATATGTATAGTAAGAAAACAGCTTCTTAGGGCTTACTACAACAGAAAGTTGTGAAAGTCCACATTCCTCACAAAACATAATCTGGAGAGGAAACCTTTCTTTTGAAAGAGCTTCTTCTTGTGTATTAGCTAAATTATTAACTAGGGGAAGTGAACCTAAGTCTAAATACTTAGTGAGAGAGGGAGAGTCACAAACACGACAATTTGTATGAGGTTTTACAGATTTATAATTATTCCATTTCTGTAAATCGAGAGATGTGTTTTTAGGAGAAGAAAAGGAGGAATCTGTTATTTTAATAGGAAGAACATCAGGATTTCTCTGTTTAGCATATTCAAATAGTGTTTTTTTCTCTGTTCCTAAATTTAAAACACCTGTTAATTCACTTAGAGAGGCCTCTAATATTAATGGAGCTATAATATCAACATAGTCTTTAGAAGCAAATTTATCATCAAAAGCATAAGAGTATGGAAATTTTGATGGTCCAAAAGATGTACGAATTATTAAATGATTTTGTACACCTCTTGCAGAGCATTCTCCTGCTAGCTTGGACCAAGCATATATATTAAAGGGAAAAAGTTCGTCCTCTTCTGAATAATTACCTTTATCCCCCTTGTAGACATAGTCCGTACTCACAAATACAAGTCTTATATTATCTTCTATACAAGCCAGTGCTACATTAGCAGCTCCTATTACATTAACATTAATGGTCTTATTAGAATTTTCTAAAATAGCAGCTGCATTAATGACAATATCAGGAGAATGAGATTTAATAAAATATCTAACTTCTTTCTCATTTCTAATATCCACTTCAGATTTAGTAGGACAAATCATGTCAGGTTGTAGTTTTTGGAGCTCTTTTCCTAAGGTACCTGATGCTCCGAATAATAGAATTTTCATATTGGTTTTAATTATATCCTGGGAAATTTTTATGCCATTCCTCCCATCTATTTAATTCTGTATGATGTGTGTCCCAAAGAACACTTGTTTCAATATTTGATTGTTGTACAACTCTCTTTCCTATATTGAGAATTTGAGCCATTAATGTATCTTCTCCTCCTGTATGTTCAAAATGATAACATTCTTCTTTTTTAGTTATAGGAGATGTTGCAAATTTTAGTTTAACAGCGTTTTCCTTCCGTATACACCATCCTGTGGTTCTTATATGGGGAGTAACTCTGCCAGAAATCTCCATACAAACAACTCCTACATCTGGTGTTAGTTGTTCAATATACAAAGATACGAAATTTTTAGTTATCATAATAGTATCATCGGTAATAAAAAAAAGAATATCCCAATCAATATCTCCAGCTATTTTATTGGTTACAACATCCTGAATTATACCAGTCTCAAATCCTATATTTTCCCTTTGGATATATTTAACCCCTCTAGCTTTACAATAATCACTCCAAAAATTAGAATCAATCCCTTCATAAGAATTATTAACAATTAAAACCTCAGAATTTAACTGATCGCAAGTCTTCCACGCATGAATAAATCTTCTTAAATTCTCAAATCTATCATAAATACACATTACAATAAGAATCTTAGGTCTCATGATTTATGTAAATTAAGGTAATTTATAATATTATTTAATATATCTATATTTTCTTTTGCAAATCCTATTGCTGAATTACAATGTCCACATAACAATCCTCTAACTTTTCCTGTTTCGTGATTATGGTCTATAAATAATTTTTTCTTTAAATTAGTTTGATGAATTTTACATATAAAACAGCACCCTTTTTGAGTATTAAACATTTTGTTGTATTCCTCAATAGTAATTCCATATTTAGATTTAACTTTAAAAACTTTTCTCTTTTCTGGAGTTAAGTTGTCTCTTTGTCTTTTATTCAATTTTTCTTTATTTAAAGATCTGTATTTTCTGGTTCTTGTATGATATTCTTCTTTTTTAAGAAGATAATTTTCTTTATTTTTTTGATTTCTTTGTTTTTTATTTTTAGAATGATATTCTTTTGCTGCTAATTTTCTTTTTTCTTTAGTAATTTCTTTGGTTTCTTGGTATTTTTCAGCAGCTTTAATTTTCAATAATTCCTTATTTCTTTCTCTGTATTCCCTATTATACTCTTTTGTCTCTTCTTTAGTCATATTAATTATGCGTTACTAAGCAGCCTCTGACCATTTTCCATTTATGTTCCCCATACTTCTGTATTATCCTATTAAAATATGTCCAATCACTAGAATGTGACATATCTTTCCAACCACTTTCTACAGCTGCTTCTTTTTTTATCATTGCACAAGCACAATCTATATATCCCAAACGAAGTCTTGTATCTATTATTCCGTATTTATACACACCCCATGTTATATTTCTAGGGTATACTTTCTGTTCATTTTCAATTATATCCAGTTTTTGAGGAGAGGGGTATGAGTGAATAAATTGACTGCAAAAAGTCGCTATAATACCTTCTACAAAACCTTCAACTAAGTATTCTAAATAATGAGGAACTAAATGGTTGTCAGCATTTGTTACAACTATATAGTCTGTATTTGGTGATAGAGTGTCTATATTCTCTAGAGCCATTTTCCTTATAGGGTGTCCCCAGTCATTTTTTCTTTCAGGAGTTTCTATATATTTTATACGTGGGTCATTAATTGCTTCTACAAGCTGCTTTAAATTTGTAGAATTTGGACCATCGTGTATTAATAAAAGACACCAATTTTGATATGTTTGACACATCATACTCCCTATTACTTCAGGGAATGTATTATATATAGTACAAATGACAGTTACTTTTGACATGGAAATTCTTTATAGTGCTCTTCCCATCTATCTAAATGAGCTCTCACATGAGTATCCCATAAATAACTGGTTTTTATTTTTGGTGTTATTTGTACAGCATGTTTTCCCATTTGTCTTATTTGCTCATAAAAAGCATTATGACTTCTATGTTCAAATTCATAACAATGATTTTTATTCTCTACAATGTCAGCAGGAAATGTTATTTTACTTGCTGTTAATTGACTCACCATAAACCCTGTAGTACGAATATGTAGTTTAATTTCTCTGGAAATTTCTAAACAAACAGCCCCAACATCAGGTTTTTGTATTTCTTGTATATATGGGGAAATAAAGTCTTTTGACATTGGTATAACATCATCAGTACACCATAAGAGATAGTCCCATTCATTAGGAAACCCTTCCAAACGTCCTCTACAGACATCTTGAAGGGCTCCTATATCCATTCCTATATTCCTACGAGAAACATATCTAATAGTAGAATTTTTACATAATTCTTCATATTTCTCTGTTTCTGTTTCATTTTTGAAGTTATGTATAATAATAAGTTCTGAATTCTCTGTATTACAGAGTTTCCAGCATCTTATCCATTCTTCAATATTCTTAAATCTATCATAGACAATGACCGCTACTATTATTTTCATATGTTGGTTTTATGAAAATTAAGGAGTGGTTGTGCTTTGACAAATTGTCAGCGGATCGCAGCATTCATATGAAGGAATCTCCAACCATTTACTATTTTTAGGTTTATTTTGTCTACGAACAGAGCTTCCTGCAATGATTCTACCACTGCCATCCACACGTATATAAGTTTTTAAGGGACGTCTGTTATTTGCCATTGTTATATTAATTTAAATTTGTTTTTTAATTGTATTAATTTTTTTGTGTAATAATAACTACACAACGTTTTAGATTTTTCATTATTGTAAATTTCCTCCAAATAAGAGTCTGAAAATGGAGATTTTCCTTGATGATATTGCCCTTTATAGAATACAGGCACATCTCCTTGTAGAAGACCTGTTATACCCGCATTATGTAAAATGCCTCTATTTTCAAGTTTTGAAATATTATCAGAAGCCCAAGCAAAATCCATTTCTGGTACCACTTTAGTTTCTTTATTCCTCTCCCATAGATTCCAGAGAACAGCCCACATATCAGCGCACCAACTTTGAAATCCTTTAGATTCATTCTCGAAATACGTCTTATTTACCTGTTGTAAATAATTTCGTATTTTTATACAATCTGTTATTACCTTACTCCAAAAATCAGCATCTATATTTTTTAATAGATATTGAGCTCCTCCTGAATGAGAATTGTTTTTAACAGCTATTTCTCTAGTTATTCCAATTAGTTTACAGGCTTCTTCTAAAACATCTATTTTCTTATATTCTTCCAATTTTTCAGGTAATGCATCTTTTGTTTTACTATCAAAATATGTAGCTGAGATATAACTATGTGTGTCTGAGAGGTAACATGTATTATCCTCTATAAATGGAGATATGTCAAATTTATCAGTAAAAAGAATATCACAATCACAATAAAAAACAGCTTTTTTCTCCATTTCTGGGAATTGCTGCCAGTATTTCATTAGAATATAAGGACGTAATAATGGAATATATATTCCTAATAAATTACTAATTTTATCTGTATCCTTATAGAAGAAAAATTGCGATTCTGGATATAAAGCCTCTAATTCCTTCCATTTTTCATTAAATTCCCTGAAATTAGGAGTGAAAACGCAAGAAATAGCTTTGTCTGAATGTCCTATTTCTCTAAGGCTTTCTAGCCATAAATGCACTTGCCATCTAAAATATTCGTCATCTGGTTGAGCGCATATGAATTTCAATTCTCTCATGTAGTTGGTTTATATGTTTTTAATTACATTTTTCTGCTTTAATTTTCTTTGTTAAAATTTAATTCCCCGTATATTGCAAAGGCTATCCAGAACTCCTGTGTCATTTTTAAGTTTAAGGGTAAAGACTTCCGTCATTTTTATAACAACTCGTAAAGGTTGCGTTTGCAGACTGCGCACCATTTACTGTTGGTGTTCCATGAATACGGCAACCAATAAATAAAGCCCTAGTACACCCACCCTGTACGGTAATTGTAGTAACCGAAATAAGACATCCTGAAAAAATTGGAAGGTCATCATTTATCAAAATTGCCCCTCCAAACATGCTCATTGAAACAAAATTTACACTCAATGGATCAGAACCTGTTTCATCAACATCATCATAGTTTAATAGTCTATTGTTATGATTCCATTGACCACCTGTTACTGTTCCGTGTCCATTGCCAGAGCCAGCAGCAATCCATAAACCGTCACCAGAATTACCGCTACCAGAACACCCATCTAAAGAGAAATTGCCACCAGTTAGTTTCCATCCTGTTGTGTTTGCCCCTGCACTACAATTAACAGCAGCCACATAAGAACCGTTTATCAAAAAGCCTATACCGTTTGTATTGCTATCGGAGATACAATTTTGAATTTGTGCTTTATTATACGGAGATGAGGCTACCCCGCTCACTGAACATCCAATCTCATATAGGAGAATTTCTTTCTCTGACCAACCTATTTCGTGTGGTATAATAGCCATTTTAAGGAGCTGTTGTAGTTGTTGTTGTAGTTAATGCTGCTGTTACTTGTGTAAGTTTTTCAATTGCTTTTAATATTTCATGCAAAAGTTTACTTTCTGTACTAGAAGGTTGACCTATACGTCTATTTGGTACCATATTGTTTAATTTTTAATTTAATATCCATAAGGATAATTCCATGTTTTCATTTCATTCCAGAAATATATAGAGAAACATACTCCAAATATCCATAGAAGAAAGAACATTACCACATACCATTTCATCCAAGAAATCCATTTGTCAGGGATGGCTGTTTTACTCCAATAATTATACCAAGGTTTTTTCTTATTTAAAATATTGTATAAATAAGGAAAAAATAATGTAAATATCCCAAATGACATAGCCAAAGCTTGCCAAAATGTTTGATCTATAAATAAAGAAACTATAATAGAAGCTATTATCATTATGCCACCTCTAATCACCCAATCATTATTTGGGTGAATATCTCCCTTTTTGTCATTAAAAAGTTCCCAAATTAAAGGAGAACATAGTATTAATAATGATATTATTTCATTCATTGTCTTTTAAATTTTAAAGGCCAGTATATACTTCCTTTATATATTATCTCTCCATTCCAACCTACTCCTAAACCATATATTTTCTCTTTTTTAGTTTTAAGAAGCAAATCTCCATATACTCCATTTATAGGTTGAGGTTTGATTCCTGTTAAAGTAATACCATAATATAATTTTGTCTTCAAAGGAGCTTCTTTTTCAACTGTAATAGTAGTTGTAGGTATATTCAAATTCGTTACAATAGAACTACCTATAAGAGAATTGGATATAGGAAAATCTGTCTTAAATAATCTTTTTTCAAAATGAGAGTTTCCTAAAGTTTTATATTGAGAAAGGAGCCCATTATACGTACTATCAGGTTTATTTTCTGTAAGCCATACAGTATCTCTTACGGTTTTTCCTTTTAAATATATAGGTTCTCCAGGAATAGTATCTCTTATGATTTCATATACAATCACTGTATCTCTGATTTCTTTGGGAGGTGTTTTAGGTCCAGAACATTGATTTTGTAATAAAATAATTAATAGGAATACACCAATAACTATATATGCAATATTCTTCATTGTATATTAGATTCATTTGTTACTTTTCTTTCTTGAGTTTGTGTATTAGTTATAGTAGAATTCCCTGAACTCCCAAGTCTCATTTCTTTGATTGTTTCTAACACTTTAGAAAGACCTAAACCAGTCATAGCAGCTCCTGCTGTAAAGAATATATAAAGTTCACTATAATAATGCCATTCGTGTGTTCTATTTCCCTCTTTAATAATCATATATGTAAATAAACCTGCAAATAAACAACCTGCAAGTTCAGATAGCTCTATACTTCCTCCAAAAAGTTTCAAAACTGCCCTTTTTATAGCCCTTATAGAGACAAATATTACTATTGCCCCCATTATACCTAACATTATTAAATATGTATTATTCATACACTTAAATTTGCATAAACAGTGGTAATAAATTTAATTACTCCTGCCAATATTCCTATTATTATTAAAGCCCAAATTACTCTGTCCTTAAATTTGTCGGTTTTTCTTTGTTTATCTTCTAATACTTGAATAGTTACCTTTAAATAAGTAATTTGTTTATTTAAATTCTCAATTTCAGTAATAAAACCACCTTGTTTTGTAAGAGGATTACCTAAAATAGCATCAACCACTTGTGTAAGTTTTCCATCTATAGAATCTATCTTATCTTCCATTTCTGTAAGTCTATTCTCCATAGATTTTAAGTCTTGCTTTAAAGTGGTTAATTCTTCCATATTAAATTGCAAATTTTTCTATAATTTCAAAATTGTAATTATTTTTTGTAGAAACATTCTCTAAAAACGATAATTGGATTGGTTCTATGTCTATTTTAACTGTTTCATCAAGTAACTCCTTTATCTCTTTTTTGAACTTCTCTTCATCATAAATAGCCTCTTTTTTATCATTTTCTCCTGTTTTACAAGCTTCTTGTAACTTTTTATAGTCTTCTAAAAACTCTTGATATACTTCATATACCTTCTTATGAATCTTTTGAAGTTTTCTTTTAGTTCCAAGACTAAGGTCTTCTGATAAAAGACCTCCTATCAACTTCTGAACCTCTCCTTGTTTAACAGAAGAATATACAGAAATTGTTAATAAAGATTGTTCTAATTCTGACTTTTTTAATTCTAACATATATTATTGGTTTAAATTTTTGCAAATTTACAAAATATTATACAATATTGCAAATAAAATCAAACAACATCGCTAAAGTCCACAATTACACTCTGTGTAGCAGCCTGTGTAGCAATGGTGGTTTCGTAATTCTTTACGATTCCTCTCCAATATTCTATAGTGTGAGCTTTTAAAAAGGTTAATTTTTGTTGAGAGTCTGTAGTACCTAGTTCAGAATTGAATATATAACCAACCAATGGCATTGCATCACCTAATCTGGTAGCTTTTGCATTTGGAATATCGAATGATATTATCATATTATTTAAAGTTACTTAATTTGAAGTGATATATTACTAAATGCAGGGTCTAAAGTACCGTCTCCACCAGAGCCAGCTATTCTTAAAATAACATCAGCCTTTGCTCCTACCGCTAAATTTGTCCATGCTGAAACTTTTGATCCTGTCCCTAAATCTGAAAGCGTTACAGTGCTGTTTGTATTTGCTGTGCCGTTATCAAGTCCCCTGAAAGTCGTTCCTCCATCGATTGAATATTGAAATCCAGTGACACTTGCTGCGGCCCCTTGTGTTGTTACGTTAGAAGTTATTCTAAATTGTGTGGCGTTTGTTAAATCAATAGTTAATCTCCTTTGATTAGTATTTAAAAACTCCTGAAGCGCTAAAGTCTTATTAGTCCACGCTGTTAATGCTCCGATGAAAGTAAATTGTTGTGGAATTTTACCATTCCAAGTTGTTTTTTCTGTGTCTGTTACGAGTCTGAAATTAGCATTTTGTTGTATTATTGCAGGATTCCCATCATATCCACCTGAAGAAGTTGGGTTTTCGTTTGTTTTTTCTACCCAAACATTAGACTCTATCTTCCACCACTTTCCACCGTTCTCTTTACAGTAAGCAATAGTACCTTCTCCCCAAACTAAATTTAATTCAGACTCAAAATCACAAGTATACTTTATTCTATATTCTGTATAAACTGCCATTAATTAGTATTTGTCTTAATTGAATATTGCCAATCAACTACTCCAATAGCAGCAACGCCAGTTACAGTTAGTCTTAAGTTTGTGCTATTTGCTGTAAATACTGCTGAGGCTGTTGCTAGTGTCGCATCAATAGCTTGAGCAAATCCAGCAAGCGATACCGGGGTTCCATCTAGAGCTACAGTCCCTCCATTATTATGAATACTACCTGTTTGTTTGATTATTCCTCCAACGTTTCCTGACTTTTTAACAACAAGAGTTAATTCAAAACCCATGACAGTGTTTGATGGAACTACAATATCAAAAGTAGCCGTGCCTCCATCAGTTGTGCTTAAAACACCATTATATTTACCTTCTTTTCTCTCGTTAGCCATTTACAAATTCTTTATGAAAGCTAAATTTTTCTTTTCACCAGTCATCTTCTCATACAGGTCTTCAACGGCTCTAACAACTGCAAGCATGTCTACACTGATAGACTTCTTATATTGATGGTTATTAGAGTAGTATGACCATGCCATATCTTCACTTGCTCCACCGGGTATATCTCCAAAGTAGTGAGGAGATAATTGTGTCTCATTTCCAGCTTCATCACGGACAAACAATTCAGAGGAAGCAGATACATCTTTAGCATATAGTTGTATTGAATCTGCTGGACTTGTAGTTGGTGCTACACCATTGCCAATAGCAATTACTCTCTGCGCGCTTGTTCCCCAAGCAGTAGCCCAGAAGCCTAAATTACCAGATGATATTGTTATTCCGGTAGTGGTATTACCTGAACCGAAAATTGCATTTTGTATTGTGAGTTGACCATCAGCAGTATTTGATTGTAACTCTAAAGATTGTCCTAAAATAACGTTACTCCCACCTGATGTTAAATTGACTCCAGATGAAGCCCCAATTATTGTATTAAAGG
>Ga0193738_1000339_pt1 | contig 27625 bp, 24 predicted proteins | sample L2a1metaG_FD_144927 | JGI IMG/M metagenome (GOLD analysis project Ga0193738, IMG submission 144927) | Soil microbial communities from a riparian zone of the East river system, Colorado, United States - L2a1 | ecosystem: Environmental > Terrestrial > Soil > Riparian zone | place: USA: East River... | reverse complement strand
TTCTTATGACGATTCTTTCTCAGTCTCTTTTTACGCTTATGCGTGGCCATTTTATGGCGCTTTCTTTTTTTACCAGAAGGCATACTTCAGAATTTTTTTTAAATTAATTTATTAATAAGGTTATTTCTTTAACTCGTTAATACGTTTTTCCAGGGCAGAACTCATACTTGAGTTTGGTGCTAACGTCAATGCTTTGGAATACCATTTAATTGCGTTGGCCTTATCCTCTTTTCTTTCAAAAACCTCGGCCATCAGTAAGATAGCTTCAAGATTCACCGGTTGCAGGGCCAGAACTTTTTCAAAACGATCGATCGCTTTATCGTATTGTCCAGACATCAGAGATCCCTGGCCAAGTACCATTTGAGCATATATATTAGTGCTGTCTTTTTCAACGACTTGCCTCACTTTTAATATCCCCTCCATGGGGTTATCGGCAATGTTTCCGAAAATATAACAAGCACCTAACCCAACAATTGTTGAGTCGTTTTTATCATTAATTCTCAAAGATCTTTCAAACAGGTCTTTTGCCTGTAAGGCTTTCCATCTTTTTAGCTGATCACTTTCCTCGTTCCTCAGGTTCTCTAAAATCAAATGGGCTGCGAAGGTGAGTGATTTTTCTGAATTTTCCAACCTTGCTGCTTCGGCTTCGTACCAGGCATAAGGTTCAAAGATTCTGGCTGAATCTTTCCAGAAATGTGCAAGTTGGTGAAATACATCAAGCTTTTGCTTTTTTACATCACCCCTGATCACAGATTGCTCAAGGTCATTCATCCACTGTATTTGAGCAGGGCTCAATATTTCTTTTGCATGAAATAAAATCGAATCTGCTGTTAGCTCACTTTGTGGAGTAGATTGAAAATTTTTTGCTATTGCACTTTTATAAGGACCTGTTCTGCCAAACAGGAATAATGCTGCTACTACTAATACACCAATGCTAATAGTGATCCACTGTACTTTATTCACTAATAAAATTTAGGGCTGCAAGTTAACCGAACAGGGCGAGATTGTCGCTGATAAAAAAGAAATTAGACGAGATCAACTATCTGCATCTTCACCGGGACCATCATCAGGTTTTACAGTTACCAGTTTTTTAACTTCTGCAACAAATTCTTTTGCAGGTTTAAAAGCAGGGATATAATGTTCCGGAATATGTACTGCTATATTCTTCTTGATGTTCCTTCCGATTTTCGCGGCTCTTTTTTTAGTTATAAAGCTGCCGAAGCCACGAACATAAATATTCTCACCTGCGGCGAGAGTATCCTTTACCTCCTTGAACATAGTTTCAAGAGTAACAAGTACATCCACTTTGGGAATACCTGTTTTTTCAGATATCTTGTTTACGAGGTCAGCTTTTCTCATTTATTAAAATTTTAGCAGTTAATTTGCTCTAATGTAGGACAAAATATGGTGATTGTCAAAGGGATAGGCAATTTTTTTTTAACCAATGATTTTTAATAAAGAACTTTTATCAACATTTGCGGCTTTATTGCTCCAATGGAACAGGCATCAGAATACCCGGAAAATGCCCTGGAAGGGAGAAAAAAATCCTTACAAAATATGGTTAAGTGAGATCATACTTCAGCAAACAAGGGTAGAACAAGGACTGAAGTACTATGAAAAATTTATTACGGTTTTCCCTGATATAAATAAACTTGCTGCTGCAAAAGATGAAAAGATCTACAAGCTTTGGGAAGGATTGGGTTATTATTCCCGCTGTAAAAATTTGATTGAGACAGCAAGGTTCATTTCAAAAAAATTGAACGGAAAATTCCCTGGCACATTTGAAGACATGCTTTCTTTAAAAGGAGTCGGAAATTATACAGCATCTGCGATCGCTTCTTTTGCATACAATCTTCCTTATGCAGTTGTTGACGGAAATGTTTTTCGTGTACTGTCAAGAGTTTTTGGTGTAAAAAAACCAATTGATAGCACAGAAGGAAAAAGGCTTTTTTCCCAATTGGCTTTTGAATTATTGGATAAGAAGCAACCTGGTGTTTACAACCAGGCATTGATGGATTTTGGCGCAGTCATTTGCAAACCACAAAACCCACTTTGCCATAATTGCGTTTTAAAGGATCATTGTTTCGCTTATAAAAAGGGTCTTGTAAATAAACTTCCTGTAAAGGAAAAAAAGATAAAAATAACCACACGTTGGTTCAATTATCTTGTGATCGGGTATAATGATAAGATCTATGTACATAAGAGAATTAGCAATGATATTTGGAGAAATCTCCATGAGTTTGTTTTGATCGAAACCAGCACTGATGTCTCTGCAAAAAAGGTTTTAGCAAAAGCCGAGAAAGAAAAAATTCTTAAAAAAGATTCTTATAAAGTAGTGTCAATTTCTCCTCTTTATACTCAACAATTATCACATCAAAAGATCAATGGCCGATTTATTGAAATTGCAATTAAAAAGGAATTTGTTTTACCGGGGTTTAAACTCGTCTCTTTAAAACAACTGTCACGCCACGCTTTTCCCAGGTTACTCAATGCATATTTTGAAAAGAGGGGTTCCTGATTACCCTATAAAAAATTTCAGATTTACGGATAAAAAAAATTAATTTTAAAGAGCATTGAACTCTAGAGGAGATTTTTAATAACGAAAAATTATTACTATGAGAGGCGTAAACAGGGTCATGCTTATTGGCAATCTTGGAAAAGATCCCGATGTGCAAGTATTGGAAGGCAATATCGCCGTAGCAAAATTTCCGCTCGCAACCACTGAAACTTTTAAAGACCGTGGAGGTAAACTGGTATCGCAAACAGAATGGCATACCGTTGTTTTATGGAGAGGACTTGCTGAATTGGCGCAAAAGTATCTTCATAAAGGTAGCTTGGTTTATATTGAAGGTCGTTTGCGTACCCGTAACTGGGACGATAAAGAAGGACATCGCAAGTTTGCAACCGAGGTGGTTGGCGATAACCTTATAATGCTTGATAAAAGAACAGATGGCACAACGCATACAGATAGCACCCATAGTGAAAATTTGGGTAGCCAAGATGTTCCTCCTGCTGATAGAGATGTTTCGCAGGATTTACCCTATTAATTGATATACCTGAAAACTTTACTTTTGTAACAATATCCGCAGGCAGGTTTGACACCTGCCTGTGTGGCTATGATTAATCACCAAAAACTCTTGCTTTGGATTATCACTCGGTCATTACATCTTTTTCTGATAATCTTCTATTTACTTTTCTTGCTGTTAAAGCTGATGGAACAATTATTCTTGGGGCTTTATTATTTGGATTAATGACACTTTCATTTTTTATTGCAGCTGGTGAAGTAGCCTTGTTCTCTTTGCATAACAAAGACATTAATATGCTGAAAACAAAACAGCATTCATCTGCACGCCGTATTGTCGATCTACTCGATGAACCTAAAGAAGTTTATACTTCATTACTTATAGCGGGTACTTTTTTTAATATATGCATTATCGTGCTCTCTAATTTTCTTATTAATGAATTGTTCCATTTGGGCAGTGCATTGGATAGGCTAGGCTCATTTGCTTATATCGCTGAATTATTGATCAAGGTTTTAATGATCGCATTTATCCTTGTATTTTTTTGCCGCATTTTGCCAAAAGTTTGGGCTACGCAAAATAATCTGCGAGTCGCTTATGATTGTTCTTATGTTATTGAAGGCATTCATCTTTTATTAGTACGCATAAGCAGGAGAATGGTTGCAATTGCAGATGTGATCGGCAGAAGACTCGGCGCTACAAAAAGTCTTACAGCCAGCTTGAAGGAGCTAGATGAGGCAATAGATATTACAACAGATGAAGAAACTTCTATCGAAGAAAAGAACATTTTAAAGGGCATTGTCAAATTCGGAAACATTTCTGTTAAACAAGTTATGCGTACCCGGCTTGATGTAAGTGGTATCGAATACAATACTCCTTTGTACGATCTGTTTAAACAAGTGGAAGAGCTTCATTATTCCAGGCTGCCTGTTTATAAAACAAGTCTTGATGAAGTGGTTGGCATTCTGAATACAAAAGATCTGCAGGCACATTTGCAACAGCCGGAAGATTTTGACTGGCATGTTTTACTGCGACAACCTTTTTTTGTTCCCGAAACTAAATTGATCGAAGACCTGCTCAAAGATTTTCAAAGCAAACGAATTCATTTTGCTGTAGTAGTTGATGAATTTGGGGGAACAAGCGGCATTGTTACTATGGAAGATATTCTTGAAGAGATCATAGGAGAAATAAAAGATGAGTTTGATGAAGAAGAGGGTAATATCAGGAAAATAGATGAGAGTACTTTCATCTTTGAAGGTAAAACAACTGTAAATGATGCTTGTAAAGCAATGAAGGTCCCAAAGGATACGTTTGATCCGGTGAAAGGCGATAGCGAATCAATGGCAGGTCTTGTATTGGAGTTGTCAGGAGAATTTCCTACAACCAATACCGTTGTTACGTCCGGTGATTTTGAATTTACAGTAATGGAAGCGTACAAAAACAGGATCATGGAAATTAAAGTCACTATTAAACGCAGTCTTGATTAATGAAAACTATTTCTTATTTTTTTCTTGCAGCGATATTCTTTGTTTCAATTTTATCCTGTAACACCAATTATACAGTTGACAAAAAAAGAGGTTATTATAAAATTGACTTTCCCGAAAAGAAATATCGAATTTTTGATCAGCCGGGTTTTCCTTATTCATTTGAATATCCTGTTTATGCCAATGTAGTAAAGGATAGTACTTTTTTTGACAATAAACCCGAAAATGATTGGTGGATCAATATCGATTTTCCACAATTTCATGGAAGAGTTTTTGTGAGCTATAAAGAGATCGGTAAAAATAAATTTGATTCGCTGATCAATGATGCATTTACAATGAGCTATAAACAACATGTTCAAAAAGCATCTTCCATAGAACCAAAACCATTTCGTACTCCCAATAATGTTGACGGAATTTATTTTACACTGGAAGGGGAAACAGCAACAGCCAACCAGTTTTTTCTTACTGATTCAGTAAAGCATTTTTTGCGTGGCGCATTATATTTTGATGCAACGCCAAATGAAGATTCTCTTTCTATTGTAAATGATTTTTTAAAAAAAGATCTCCAATACCTGATCAATACCCTGAAATGGAAATAGGCCGGCTTTAATCTCCAGCTGAACTATAATTTACGCTGTCAGATCTGTTTGTTAATTTGTTAAACCAAACTGACTATTATGAGAATTCAGAAAGCAACCCTTTTGTTTTCCTTTATTATTTTATCAGCGGTTAAAACTTTTTCTCAGCAAACTGCTACTGTTGACTCTCTTAAATCTTTACTTGCAACGACAAAAACACCAGAGGAAAAAGTTTATTTGCTCGATAATCTTTCACGGACATTAATGAATGTAAATCTTTCCCAGGCTGAGGATTACGGAAAGCAATTAATAACTTTTGCGGAAGAAACAAGAGATCGAAAGCTAATGGTGAAAGCGTATATGTCAAATGGAGAACGCTGTGGATATTTTGCTGCACAAAAGACCTATCTGAACAGATCGATCGAATTTTATGGTAAAGCATTGGAAATTGCAAGGCAGAATAAAATGGAAGAGAAGATCGGAGAGATCCAGTTACGGCTTACTGGAATTTATCTTATAGCTCCTGATAAAGAGAAAGCTTTGCAAAGTATCAACCAGGCAATTTCACTTATTTCTACATTAAAAAATGATAGCCTGCTGGCCGAATCACATGGTATGTATGGGCTGGTTTACCAGGCAAGAAATGAAAAAACGCTTGCACTGAGACATTTCCTGAATGCTTTGCGTATTGCTGAAAACATAGATAATGCTACTGTTTTACGCAATTGCTATGTTCGTCTTTCTAATTTTTATACAAGGATCGAGGACCATGATAAAGCGATTGATTACTACATGAAAGCATATAAAATGCTCGACAGAATGAAGGAAAAAAATATTCCTTACCAGCGATGTATTGATATTAACACGTTGGGCAATTTATTTGCAAATAAAAAAAGCTATGACATTGCCATCAGTTATTTCGAGCGGTCGATTCGTATGGCTGATTCGTTGAAATTTGCAAGTTTGAAGATTCCCGGTTTCCTCAGCCTCATCAATCAATATTTGCGAATAGACCAGCCGCAAAAAGCACTCGATTATTTCAATTCACCTGCAGGCGACAATATGAAAAAATTTGTGACAGGAATGGGTTTGAGTCCTGTTATCGATCAATCATATGGTTTTATATATACCGAGTTGGGCCGGTTTGATTCGGCTAAATATCATTTCGCTAAAGCCACATCTTATTTTGAAAACAATACAAATGAATCAAATAAAATAAACTTTTATCTGCAGCTGGCAAATATGTATAAAAAGACCGGTGAGAAGGCCAAGGCAATTGAGTATTATCAAAAAATAAAAGAATTGAGTGAAAAAAATGGGTCGTTGGAGGGTATTCGTACCTCAGCAAAGCAACTTGATTCATTGTACCTGGCTACTGGTGATTATCAACAGGCCAGTTTGTATAATTCTATTTATTACAAGTTTAAAGACAGTATAGAAAAGCAGAACAAAGAGAATGAACTGGCGCAGATAGAAGCGTCGGATGAACAACAACGGCAGGAAAGAATATTGGCTGAAAAGCAAGAAACAAAAGAAAAAAGAATTCGTGTCCAATATATGGGCATCATTATCGGGATAGCTGTATTATTTGTTGCATTAGTAATGATGGGCTGGTTCAAAGTTTCAGCCAACACAATTAGAGCAATAGGATTTTTTTCATTCCTTATTTTTTTCGAATTCATCTTTCTTGTCTTCAAAAAAAATATTTATGGGTTAACGAATGGAGAACCTTTATATGATCTTGCTTTTATGATCGGGCTTGCAGCAATACTTGTTCCGCTGCATCATTGGCTGGAACATAAGGTTATTCATTTTCTCACTTCACATCATATGCTAAAATTGCGGGGAATTTTTTCCGGGCGGAAGGAAGAAAATTCTTAAATACATTTGCAAAAAATAGCGAAGTGATAATAATTGATAATAAGCAGATAAGTGATGATGTGGTGGAAACGCAGTTCGTTTGTGACCTGTCCAAATGTAAAGGTGGTTGCTGCGAAGACGGTGATGCCGGCGCACCGCTTGATGATGAGGAATTGGAGATAATTAATGAGATGTATGAGAAGGTGAAACCTTATCTTACTAAAGCTTCGATAAATGAAATTGAAAGTAAAGGAAAATATGTCTACGATAGAGAATTCGGCTGGGTAACGCCAACACTGGCAAGTGATAATGAAATATGTGTATATGCGATCAGGGAAAAAAATGGCATGATAAAATGTGCTTTTGAACAAGCTTACTATGATGGAATTATTCCATGGAAAAAGCCGATCAGTTGTCACCTGTATCCGATCACTATAAAAAAAGGGAAGTATGGTAATTACGAAAGAATAAATTATGAACCGAGAGAAAAACTCTGCAGCCCTGCTTGTGCTTTGGGAAAAAAATTAAAGGTTCGCACATTTGAATTTTTAAAGGAGCCGCTTATCAGAAAATATGGTCAGGAATTTTATGATGCCTTGGAAAAAGCAGCCAAAGAATATTATCATGAAGCGAAAAAATGATAGCGTATAAAGAGGTAAGATCAATTCTCAATAAACATAAGAAAAGGGATAGCTGGTTCCTTGATGATTATTCTATCAATCCTTACGAAGGCTGCGGATTCAATTGCACTTATTGCTATGTACATGGTAGCAAATACGGAGAAAATCTTGCAGAGAAAATTGTAATAAAAAAAGATGCAGCTGCAATTCTCGATAAACAGCTTGCAAATCGTGCTAAAAAAAATGAATTTGGATTAATTGCGGTAGGCTCAGCAACTGACGCCTATATGCAGATAGAAGAAGAAGTTGGTCTAACAAGAGAATTACTACAGGTGATCCTTAAACACAAGTTCCCTGTTTTTATTTCTACAAAATCTGAGTTGATAAAAAAAGATCTTGACCTGCTAAAGCAAATTGATGCAAATGCAATTCTGCCCGAAGATCTGAAACAAAACCCCGGTCGCGGGGTTATCATTTCCTTTTCTTTTTCTACGCTTGATGAAAAACTGGCAACACAACTTGAACCAGGTGCTCCATCTCCGCAAAAAAGATTGGAGACATTGAAGCTTTTCAGTGACAATGGTTTTTTATGCGGAGTAAATGCAATGCCATTATTACCTTATATCTCAGATACCGAAGAGGAAATTGAAAAGATCGTGGCGGCGGCAAAAGAGTATGGTGCAAATTATATTTTGATAGCCGGCCTGACTCTTTTTGGAAATGATGAACGAGATAGCAAGCAACTAGTTTTTAGATTTCTCAGAAATAATTATCCTGATCAGTTAGAAAAGTATGAGAAGATGTACGGGTCGGTTTATTACTCGTCATGGGAGTATCAGCAGCAATTGGAAAAAAGAGGCGATGATCTTTGCAAAAAATATGGAATAAAAAACAGTATACGCTGATGTCAGTTCTATTAAAACAAATTCAAAAGGAATTAAGAGATCATTCAACTCCTGAAGCAAAGGCAGCAGCGTTAAAATTTGTACCAAACGCGGAAAAAGTTTACGGAATAAGAACACCGGTTTTAACTGTATTGGCTAAGAAATATAAAGAAGGCGGATTCGATCTGGCAAAAGAATTATGGAGCTCAGGAGCATTTGAAGAAAGGTTGCTTGCTGCAAAACTTCTAAATGTAATTTGTAAAAGAGATCCGCTTCTTTCTTTAAAATTGGTTACTGGCTTTTCAAAAGATATTTCTGATTGGGCAGTATGCGATGCTGTGGGAATGCAGAGTTTAAAACCTGTCGCCAAAAAGATTCAAAAAGAAATTTTTGATCTGTCGGCAAAACTGGTAAAGTCAAAATTCCTGTGGGAAAGACGATTATCATTGGTGATCATAGAAGTCTTTACAAAAGACAAATCGTTGCATCCTGAAATAATCAAAAGAGTGAAGATGCTGGAGAATGATGAAGAGTATTATGTAAAAAAGGCGGTGGTATGGATAAAAAGGAATTTTGAGAAAGGAAGATAAACTCAGTTTATATTTGTAAACATGTCCGAACACTCACAATCATTTATTGCAAAAAGTGCTGACAAAGCTGCTGACAGAGAACATCGTCGCAAGATCAATTTTAATATTGGCAAGTATAACGCCGTAGTACCAAAAGGGAAAGAGCAATTCATCAATGTGAACCTCGCAAGAGAGAAAGCAAAAAATTTAAAATGGAAGGCGATCGAAAATCTGGATACAATGCTGGAGAGTTTCGAGGCAAAGATCACTAAACGTGGAGCAAAAGTAATTTGGGCAGAAGATGCAAAGCAAGCATTAGAAGAAATTGGAAAAATTTGTGCGGAGAAAAATTGTAAAACGTTGGTGAAGAGTAAGAGCATGGTGACGGAAGAAATTCATTTGAATAAATTCCTGGAAGCACGAGGAATTGAAAGTGTAGAAACAGACCTCGGAGAATATATTCAACAGTTGGATGGAGAAGCGCCTTATCATATCGTTACTCCTGCCATGCATAAGAGTAAAGAAGATGTAGCAAAACTATTTGCAGAAAAATTAGGAACGGATCCAAAGCTGACACCTGAACAACTTACACTAGTTGCAAGAGATGTATTGCGAAAAAAATATGTTGAAGCAGAAGTAGGATTAACCGGGGCAAATTTTATTATTGCTGACATCGGCGGAATTGCAATTACAGAAAACGAAGGAAATGCAAGATTAAGTTGTTCGATGCCGAAGACACATATCGTGGTGGCAGGTATAGAAAAAGTTATTCCATCAATGAATGATCTTGCTTTGTTCTGGCCGCTATTGGCAACTTACGGAACTGGTCAAAAAATAACTGTATATAGTACAATAGTAACTGGTCCGAAGCAGGAAAAGGAAACTGATGGCCCGGAAGAAATGTATGTGATACTTCTTGACAATGGAAGAACAAATATTCTTGCAAATGAAAAGTCAAGGGAAAGCCTGTACTGCATTCGATGTGGTGCATGCTTGAATGCATGCCCTGTTTATAAAAATATTGGTGGTCATGCTTATGAAGCTACCTACAGTGGACCAATTGGTTCTGTGATAACTCCGCATTTGAATGGAATGAAGGAATGGAAACACCTGAGTTATGCATCTTCGCTTTGTGGCAATTGTACCGAAGTATGTGCGGTGAAAATTAATTTGCATGAATTGTTACTGGAAAACAGGCATGAAGCAGTTGATGAAGGTGATAGCAGTTTTGCAGAACGTACAGGATGGAAATTATGGAAACAAGCAATGCTCAAACGCAGCCTGATGAATATGGGAAACAGAACAATAAAGGATTGGGTGGTGAATACTTTATTAAAAGGGTGGAAGGAACATAGAAGCAAGATGGAGTTTCCTAAAAAATCTTTCAATCAAATGTGGAAGGAAAAATACGGAAACAGATAATTATCTTCATTGCGTGATTATTTACGCAAATAGAATTACTCCCCGCCTTAAATATGTTGCTGATTTTATCGGGAAAGAAATTACAGGACAGCCCTTTCAGCTTACTACAGATGAATCTTTTTTCAAAGCTTATAATGGCCCTAAGATCAATTACGGTTATGAACCTGTTTCTAATGATGAATTATTGATTGTTACTTATCCACTCCTATTTGAAGGTTCGATCAAGAAACAAAATATCACTTGTTTTAAGCTAAACGATTTTCCAGCATTTTTTAAATCTGAAGGAGATTATCCCTTTGACATCTTCTCTGCTGTTTTTTATTTACTCAGTCGTTATGAAGAGTATCTCCCACATAAAAAAGATATGTATGGAAGATATGCTCATGAGAATTCGTTGGCGTTCAAAGAAGAATTTCTGAATCTTCCATTAATTAATATATGGCTGGAAGATTTTAAAAACACACTAAAAAAGAAATTTCCAGCACTTGTCATTCACAATTCATCATTCATTTTTCAACCTACCTACGATATTGATGAGGCATTTGCGTTTAAGAATAAAGAATTTTCAAAATTAGCAGGAGGTCTTGCAAGATCCCTAGTGAAAGGTGAGTGGGCAATTGTAAATAAAAGACTGAAAGTATTCCGAGGGAAAACAAATGACCCTTATGATGCATATGAATGGATGGACAAACTGCATGAAAGAAATAATTTAAAACCACTGTATTTTTTTCATGTAGCCACTGAGAAAGGAAAGTATGATAAGAATATTTCTCCCTCTCATCAAGCAATGCAGCAATTAATAAAGCAGCATGCCGCGAAATATTCTATCGGAATTCATCCTTCGTGGGCGAGCGGCGATTATGAAAGTTTATTGGAAAAAGAGATCAAAGTGCTTGAATCGGCAACAAGTAAAAAAATAACTGCCTCCCGCCAGCATTATATTCGATTTGCTTTGCCGCATACTTTTCGCCGATTAATTGCTGCAGGTATTAGAGATGATTATTCAATGGGCTATGGCAGTATCAATGGCTTTCGTGCATCAACGGCTTCTTCATTTTACTGGTATGATCTAAAAAATGAAGAACAAACAAATCTTCGGCTTCATCCCTTCTGTTTTATGGAAGCAAACTCATTTTTTGAACAAAAATATTTACCACAAAGAGCTTATGAAGAAATGATGCATTACTATAATGTTGTTAAAGCTGTGAATGGCACACTCATTACTATCTGGCATAATAATTTTTTAGGGACATATCCAACGTTCCGTGGATGGAAAGATGTGTATGAAGAGTTTGTTCTTCAAGTAAGCGGCCAAAAATCAATTTGATATTATTATCTCACAGATGACACGGATTTTCACAGATTAATTTCTGTGTGAATCTGTGAAATCAGTGAGAAAAAAGCTGAATAGAATTACCGAATGTACAAGAGTGCGACGCAAGAGAAGTTTAATAGTAGCAATGCAACTGACCTCATCCTCCAACTCCTCCATTAGAATAATTCCATACAAATGATAAATGATTAAATCTAAGTCTCCCCTTTAGGGGGACAGGGGGTTAGGCTTACACTCCTTCCGCTTCCGGTTGTTCTGTACTTGTAATTTTATACGCTTTATTTACCAGGAATACTCCAAGCAATGTAACAAGACCACCGATGGCGAGATAGATAGTAAGTTTTTCATCAAAGATCATAGAACCGAGTATAACTGCAACCATCGGATTGATGTAGGCATAAACGGAAGCTTGTTCGGTAGGTAAATTTTGCAGCGCATATAAATAACAAACAAAAGCGATCAATGAGCCGAAGATGACAAGATATGCAATGGCCGTCCACGATTGCCATGGGATAGCTGTAAGTGCAACAGCCTTGCCGGTTGCTGCAGAAAAACTATATAACACAATTCCGCTAATCACCATCTGAAGACCGAGACCGAAATACGGATTGAACTTAACGGCTTGACGTTTTGTATAAAGTGTCGCGATAGCCCATGTCCAAGTAGCAATTACAGAAAGTAAAATACCCCACCGGAATTGCGGATCAAAAAATTCATTCAGGTGATCATAAAAAATTACGCATACACCACCAAAGCCAAGCAACAAACCAACAATTGCCATTACCGGCATTTTTCCTTTTGATACAAAGAGCCCGATGACCACCAACCATAATGGAAAGATAGCACCGATGATAGCGCCAAGTCCTGCTGAAATTTTGTATTGCAATGCAAGAGTGCTAAGTCCATTGCTGATCATAAAATTTAAAAAGCTCAATACAATTATCGGGATCCATTCTTTGCCTTTGGGCAATGGAATTTTTTTGTAAAGAAAGAAGCCGACATAACAAATACCGCCGAGCAATTGCCTGATGCCTGCCATCTGCAATGCATCGGGCATATATTTTACTCCCTGTTTGCTTGCCAGCCAGGTGGTGCCCCAAAGTATGCATACCAAAGAAAGTGCAAAGATGGCTTTGGTTCTTGTTCCTTTTTTGTGAATGGTCAAAGGATTCAATGCCGATAAACTTTTTAAAGCATCAGTAGATTGTGATAAGGTTTTATTGAAGTCGAATAAAGGCATGAATGATTATGAACTTAACTTTTGTGCTACTATTGAGCTTCTTTTGCGTCGCACTCTTGTACTTCAACAATTCTATTCAGCTTTTTGTGTGTTGTGAGTCCTTTACTCACCACCCACCACATTTAATGTTTAAAATGTCTCATCCCCGTCATCACCATTGCCAGTTTATTTTCTACACAATAATCAATTGAATCTTTATCACGAATAGAACCGCCGGGTTGAATGAAAGCTTCTATCCCTTCTTCATGACTCATTTTTACACAATCATTAAATGGGAAGAACGCATCACTTGCTAACACTGCTCCATGAAGATCAAAATTAAATTGCTTTGCCTTTTCAATTGATTGACGCAATGAATCAATTCGGCTTGTTTGTCCGCAACCTTTTCCGATCAGTTGTTTATTTTTTATCAATGCAATGGCATTTGACTTTAGATGCTTACAAATAACATTAGCGAATTTCAGATCTTCTTTTTCTGAGGTTGTTGTTTCCCGGCCACCAACTTCTTTCCATTCAGAATAATTACCTTCATCTGTTCCTTGTATCAGCACTCCATTTAATAATGAACGGAACATTTCTTTTGAGCTTTCACTTTTGTCCTTTGACTTTAAAAGGATCCTGTTCTTTTTTGATTTAAGAACAACTAATGCATCCTCATTGAAAGCCGGTGCGATCAACACTTCAAAAAATATTTCATTTATAGCATCCGCTGTTGCTTTATCAATTGTGCCATTGCAAACTAATACACCACCAAAAGCAGATTCAGGATCACCGGCAAGGGCAGCATACCAGCTTTCTTTTACTGTTGCTCTTTGTGCCACGCCGCAAACATTGGTATGTTTGATGATCGCAAATGATGTATCAGTAAACTCTTTAATGATTTGAACAGCTGCATCTACATCAACAAGATTGTTATAAGAAAGTTCTTTGCCATTCAACTGATCAAATAATTCATTTAAGTTGCCAAAGAATGCAGCTTTCTGATGGGGGTTCTCACCATAGCGCATTGCTTTTTCTTCTTTATTAAATGGAGTAGTAACTGAAAGCTGGTGAAAATAATTTGAGATAGCTGTGTCATAGGCAGTGCACACATCAAACGCTTTGATGGCAAATAATCGTCTTTGCTCAAGTGATGTTTCTCCGTTTTGCTCTCTTATTACTTTTTCAAGCAGCGAATAGTCTGCTTTGTTAGCAACTACAACAACATCCTTATGATTTTTTCCTGCGCCACGTATCATTGATGGCCCTCCGATATCAATTTTTTCAATGATCGCTTTTTCATCAGTGGTTGAAGCAACAGTTTCTTCAAATGGATAAAGATCAACGATCACGAGATCAATTTCAGGAATGTTGTATTGCTTCATTTCCGCCACATGAGTTTCATCATCTCTTTTTCCAAGAATGCCGCCGAAAACAGAAGGATGTAATGTCTTTACCCTGCCACCGAGGATGGACGGGTAAGTAGTAAGATCTTCAACGGGTACAACTTTTACTCCCAGCTTTTCAATAAAACTTTGTGTGCCGCCTGTGGAATAAATAGTAACACCAATTTCGGACAGCAATTTTACAATAGGCTCAAGACCATCTTTGTAAAAAACAGAGATGAGGGCAGACTGAATTTTTTTGTTCATAGTTTATTAAAAATTAGAGGCGGGCAATCGTCAGAGAAGCCGCAAATGTAAGCTACCGGAGGTTCATCACAAAAGCCCCTTTTTCACTTACATCATGCCAGGAAATATGTAATGAATCGCAATCCTTTTTCCAATAATTAATTTTCCACGCAGGGCAGGAGCCGTCAAAAACAACTTGTTTCACTGAAAATGTTTCAGCCAGTTTATTAAAATATAGTTTAGGGTTACCGGAGATCACCAGAAGATCAACAGGGATCTTTTCATCAAGCGGAGCAAAATATTCCGTTTCGCTAATCGTCATTATTTTTTTGTTATTGTAGATAATTAAATTTTCCTGTTGCTGATAATTTTCAAAATTTAGTGCCGGTTCAATGCGATGCAAAACCCTTGATGGTTTTATATGAAAATTTCTTATAAAATCATCTACCAACAGATCTGAATCGCCAATAAAGAAATATTTCCTTCCATCAATAAGATCTATGGCTCGTTTTTGAGGAACATTATATACGATCAGCTGCTCGCGGTTATTTGCCTGGATAAATGAAATGGTTCGTAACACAACGAATCCAAACAAAGGCACCAATGCATATTTAAGACCGGTTTTACTTTTCTCCATTAACCAAAATCCAAAACCTGCAGCCACTCCAAACAACAAAATTGTTTGAAGAATTGAAATTTGGAGCCCATCCCTTAAAGAAAATGGCAGAATCTCAATTCGTTCTATATAAGAATTCATGATCCAGATAAGCCAGGATAGAATTTTACCAATAAATGTGGCAATGACGGGGATGAATGAAATGACACATAATAAAATTTCACCAAGCAGGATCAGGCTTGATAATGGCACTGCCAAAAAATTGGTCAGTAAAAAATAATTCGGAAACTGGTGAAAGTGATAAATGCCGACCGGTACTGTAAGAATTTGTGCTGCGATCGTTACTGCATTTAGCTTCCATATAAAGTCCAATGTTTTATTTTTTATATAAAGCCAATTATAGATCGGTTGCATAAAGATGACAATGCTTAACACGGCAGCGTATGACAACTGAAAGCCAACATCCCAAAGCCAATAGGGGTTGATGCATAATAATAGCAGTGCCGATAAAGCAAGTGTATTGTAGATCGATGATTTTCTTGCGAACGAATCTCCTAATACTATACAGGTAAACATGACTGCCGAGCGAAGAATTGAAGGCTGTGCACCAGCTAATAAACTGAAAAGCCACAAACCCGTGAGAATAAAAATTGGTCGTAACCATCCGATAGCTATAGGGTTTAATTTTCTTTTTTGTAATGGTTTAAATAATAAAATTAAAAGCCAGTAAATAAGTCCGAGATGTAAACCTGAGATCGCAATGACATGGACTACCCCAGTATTACTATAAGATTGAACCAACGTTTTATCAAGATCATCTTTATATCCTATTAATAGTGCTTCTGCTAAACCTAATTCTTTTTCGCCTTTAATGTTTTTACGAAGTATGTTCAGCACTTTTGTACGGCTTGTATTAATGAATTGCTGCAAGAAATTTTTATTGGTAGTTGGTAAAACCTCAAACTCATTTTCTTTTAAATAAACCTGGTGAGTAATTCCCTGGAACAATGAATATCTTTTATAATTGAAACCGCCGGGATTGCCGGAGTTTTTAATTTCCTGTAATTGTTTTGTAATGATCAGTTGAGAACCATATTCAAGAGTTGACACAGTGCTGTCTTTTTTAAAATAAAGAATAATAGTTCCCTTTGTTTTAATGCAAGAGTCATTTTGCAAAATATGATCTACCGATGCATTTGCCTTATAAGACTTTGTTTTTTCAACGGGACTTTCAATTAATGTTACAATAAGTGGATTTTCATTTTTATAATTTTTGCCAAACCAATTTTTATCATGCTGAATATTTTTGTACCAAGACAGTAATCCGCCAACAGCGATAAACAACACCGTAATTGCCAAACCACTTAAAGCAGAAAGTTTATACCGTTCAAAAAAAGGGATAAGGAAAAAAGTGATTGTTGTAATTGAAGAAATGGATAATAGTATCCATAAAACTTCGGGTGAGATCTGTAAATTCCATTGTAAAATAATTCCGACAATTAAAGGAAGCAGGAACCGGATGAACGGCGCTTTTTTCCATACATGAATTACCGGCAAAGACATTTACAAAAGGTAAAACACACTTAATATTTTTTCAATACCACTTTACGGGTATTTCTTAATCTGTCTTTGCGTGAAGCCCTTTTATCCAAGCATCTTCTTCACATAAGCCACCTGCCCAAGATGGTAAATATTATGCTGTATCAATCCATTTAGCATGAAGCGAAAATTAAATTTACGGGTGGGAACTATTTCGCTTAAGAAACTATCTTCTTTTTTGTTGAGTATTTCTATGATCTTACTATGAGTTGCTTTTAACTGTTCCATCCCTTTTTTCCAGGTATGAACTTTTGGATCAATCTCCTGCCAGTCATTGGCTTCAATTGTTTTCATTTCATCAACATTCCTGTTTTCGAGACTGCCGAGAACAAACTCAGCCCATGTATTCATGTGCCAGAGCAATACGATGATTGAATGATCACTTCCATTAGGTTTGATATTTGCTTTCGCTTCATCTACTTCTCCAAGTATTTCATACACGGCACGACCAAACCATGGCTGGCCGCTTAAGGTGCTTTCAAAACTTTTGATGATGTGTTGGGTTTCTTTATTCATGATATGAAATTAATTAAGATTTTATTTTCTTTCTTTTTGGTCGGTATATTTATAAAATTAATAATTCACCATGAAGCACTATTTTTTAGCTTTTCTCTTGTTTTTTTCAATCCAGGCAAATACACAAGTTAGCAATCAGCAATCAGACTTTCTTGTAAAGCCTTATTTGCAGATTGGAAAAAACTCATCACCGGAATCATTGCAATTGCTCTGGCATGCTGGTGTTTCAAATGATGTGTGGCTTGTAGAATATAAAAGTATTGGGGGCAATGAATGGATAAGATCGGAAAATCAAACTAGTTCAAAAATTGCTGTAGCAGGAGTTGATCCTTTTACTGTATACAGCGATTCATTTATCGGTTTAGAACCTGGCAGTACATTTATGTACAGGGTTTCAAAAAACGGGAAAGTTGTTTTCGAGGCAGAAGCAAAAGCACTTAAATCACCCGAACAATCATATCGTGTTGCCATCTCTGGTGATATGGGGGCAGGTACAAATACAGCTAAAAGAATTGCGTTTGAAATTAGTAAAGCAAAACCCGACATGGTTGCAATAGCTGGTGATATTGTTTATAACCGAGGGCTGCTTTCTGAATACAGAACCAAATTCTGGCCCGTATATAATAAGGATGATGCAGATACTTTGGGTGCACCTTTGATGCGATCAATTCCGTTTGTTGCCGCTGTTGGTAATCATGATGCACTCGGAAGAGATCTCAATGCTTATCCTGAAGCTTTGGCCTATTATTATTTCTGGGATCAACCGATGAACGGACCAAATGGAAAAGAAGGCGGAGCATTTGTACCGGCATTGGTGGGATCGGATGTAAATAAAAAAGCATTTTATGATGCAGCCGGTGATAAGTATCCGCGAATGACAAATTTTTCTTTTGATCAAGGGAATGCACACTGGACAGTTCTTGATTCCAACCCTTATGTTGACTGGAATGATTCTACATTGCGTGATTGGGTTGCAAAAGACCTGGCAGCTGCAGCCAATGCCACCTGGAGAATTGTGCTATTCCATCACCCGGGTTTTAATTCTTCAAGAGCACATTATGAACAGCAACAGACGCGATTGATCGCACCGATACTTGAAAAAGGGAAAGTGGATATCGTATTTGCCGGGCATGTACATAATTATCAACGAACTTATCCAATGCTCTTTAAGCCTGATAATTTGGGTAATCAATTAGTAGCAGGGGCTAATAATATTAAGACAGGAAAAACGGTAAATGGCCGATGGACACTGGATAAAAAATTTGATGGCAAGCGGAATACAAAACCCAATGGAGTTATTTATATAACAACAGGTGCGGGGGGACAGGGTTTATATAATCCCGAACAACAAAACGATATTGACAGCTGGCAAAGATTTACTGTTAAGTTTGTTTCAACGGTTCATTCATTTACAATAATGGATGTAGATGGGAGTAAATTAGTGCTGCGGCAAATTGATATTAATGGTAAGGAAGTGGATAGGGTGAAGATTACAAAGTGATCTAAGAAAGAAAAAAGGGCTGCATCAGCAACCCTTTCCTCATAATCTTTTATAATCAAGTAAATCGTGGTTCTATTTACTTAAGTACATACTCCTATCCTTATACAGTTGTCTGAAATATGGATCTCTCAAGTTTTTGATAAACCGTATTGCCTCACCAGTTGATTTCATTTCAGGCCCCAACTCTTTATTTACACCGGGGAATTTATTAAAACTGAATACGGGCTCTTTGATCGCAAATCCATCAAGATGTTTTTCTTCAGGGATATCAGAAACTTTTATTGCTCCCAACATTACTTTGGTGGCATAGTTCAGGTAGGGTTTGCCATAAGCCTTCGCTATAAATGGAGTTGTTCTTGATGCACGGGGATTGGCTTCAATCACATAAACTTTTGTTTCCTTAATAGCAAACTGGATATTGATAAGCCCTATTACCTTTAACTCAAGTGCGATCTTTTTTGCATAGTCCATCATATCCTGTAACTCAAGCGGACTCAAATTAAATGCAGGGAGAACAGCGTTGCTATCGCCGCTATGAATACCCGCCGGTTCAATATGCTCCATGATGCCCATTATATGGAAATGCTCGCCATCACATATTGCATCAATCTCAGCTTCCTGGCAGCGATCAAGAAAATGGTCAACCAAAATTTTATTCCCGGGAATATGTTTCAATAAACTCACCACCGCTTTTTCGAGCTCATCATCATTGATCACGATGCGCATTCTTTGTCCGCCGAGTACATAAGAAGGACGAACAAGCACAGGGTATCCAACTTTATTGGCAACCACTATCGCTTCATCAACTGTCCATGCAGTTCCATAATTAGGATAAGGAATGTCCAATGCTTTCAGCATATCAGAAAAACGACCACGATCTTCGGCAATATCCATACTGTCATACGAAGTACCGATGATCTTGACTCCTTTGTTATGAAGCTTTTCTGCAAGTTTCAATGCTGTTTGGCCCCCCAACTGAACGATCACTCCATCTGGCTTTTCATGTTCAATTATTTCCCAGATATGTTCCCAATAAACCGGTTCGAAATAAAGTTTATCAGCCATGTCAAAATCAGTACTCACTGTTTCGGGATTGCAGTTGATCATGATCGATTCGTAACCGCATTCTTTTATAGCAAGTAAACCATGCACACAACAATAGTCAAATTCAATTCCCTGCCCGATACGATTTGGACCCGAACCAAGAACAACTATTTTTTTCTTATCACTTCTTTTGCTTTCGTTCTCACCACCGCGTTCAAAAGTGGAATAGAAATAAGGTGTTTTTGCTTCAAACTCTGCGCTGCAAGTATCAACCATTTTGAACACCCGGGTAATACCATGCTTCTTTCTTAGTTCATATATTTCATCTTCTGTTCCGTCGTTCATTATACGGCAAAGTTGCTCATCACTAAAGCCCATGGTTTTGGCTTCCCGCAATAATTCAACAGGCAACGAATTCATTTTGTATTTCTTGATCTCAACTTCAAGATTGCAGATCTTTTGTATCTCATAAATAAACCAGCGGTCAATTCCATGTGTTGCTTTGGAAATGGTGTTTACACTTACACCCATCATCAGCGCATCTTTTATTCTGAAGATGCGATCCCACTTAGGCGTTTTGATTTGCTCAATAATTTCTTCAGCATGCAGCATGCTCTTTCCGTAATAGCCCAGTCCGACTGCATTGTTCTCTAAACTTTGACAAGCTTTCTGAACAGCTTCGGCAAAACTTCTTCCGATTGCCATTACTTCCCCCACACTTTTCATTTGAAGACCAAGCGTATCATTAGCACCTTTGAACTTATCAAAATTCCAGCGGGGAATCTTTACAATTACATAATCCAATGCAGGTTCAAAAAATGCCGAGGTAGTTTTTGTGATCTGATTCTCCAATTCGTCAAGGTGGTAACCTATAGCAAGCTTCGCTGCGATCTTGGCAATTGGATAACCGGTAGCTTTTGATGCGAGGGCAGAGGAACGACTCACCCTCGGGTTAATCTCAATTGCAATTATTTCTTCAGTATCAGGATTCAAAGCAAACTGAACATTACAACCTCCGGCAAAGTTGCCAAGGTCACGCATCATTTTGATGGCAGTATTGCGCATCAGTTGCATAGCAGTGTCGCTCAACGTCATTGCAGGTGCTACTGTTATAGAGTCACCGGTATGCACACCCATGGGGTCAAAGTTCTCCACACTGCAAATGATACAAACATTATCATTTGCATCACGCAAAAGTTCAAGTTCGAATTCTTTCCAACCCAAAACCGCCTTTTCAACAAGCACTTCATGAATTGGAGATGCTTCCAGTCCGCGGTTAAGTGCCTCATCTAAAAAATCTTTGTTAAGTACAAAACCACCTCCCGTGCCACCGAGTGTAAATGACGGACGGATCACAAGTGGAAACCCGATCTCTTGCGCAAATTCTTTTCCTTCTAAATGTGAATTGGCAGTTCTAGCGGGAGCAACAGGCACGCCGAGCTGGATCATCCACTGGCGGAATTTTTCCCTGTCTTCGGCTTTATCAATTGCTTTTATATCTACACCAATCAATCGAACATTATACTGCTTCCATATACCGAGGTCTTCGGCCTCTTTGGCAAGATTCAAGGCTGTTTGTCCACCCATCGTGGGTAAAACAGCATCAATTTGATTTTCCTGCAAGATCTGCTCAATACTTTCAACCGTTAGTGGCAAAAGATACACACGGTCAGCCATCATTGGGTCAGTCATGATGGTGGCGGGGTTACTGTTGATAAGAATTACTTTAATACCTTCTTCCCTTAAACTTCTTGCTGCTTGTGTACCTGAATAATCGAACTCACATGCCTGGCCAATAATGATGGGACCAGAACCAATAATCAATACAGATTTAATAGAAGGATCTTTTGGCATTTTTGGGTTTTATTTTAATAGCTGGCAACCGAGAGGACATAAAAAAACCGGGTTTGTTACCCGGGGTGCAAAAGTAAGGGAAACGGAGATTTTGATGTGTTGTTATTTCAAATAAATTTTAATTCCATTACAAATGTTCAATTGTTGTGGAAAGAAGCGATCTCATAGTCATCAAGGACAACCTCATTTGGACCAGGTTTCATTTTCCTTTCATCACGGGTTTTCATTTTTTTCACCCAATTGCTACGGGCTCCCTGCCCTTTTACGGCCCCAATAAGCAGGCCGCCAACAACAACTGCTGCGATAAAGATCTTATGGTTAATTTGTTTCATCTGTCAAAGGTTTATGGTAATGGTATAAAACTCAATCGGCGATTTGACCTAGGGCTACCTTTCGGTATTATTGGAGAAGGACGGGGTTCTGATTCTAAGACAAATGGCGTTCCAAATTTGTTGCACATTGAAATAAAAAAAATCCAATAATTCTACACTTGTGAAATTAATTGGACTTAGTAGGAGTGCATTAACTATTTGTTAATTGAAACGGTGACGATATAGCTTCCCGACTCGAAAAATTCTAATTCAATTTCTTCTGTTCCTATATTTAATTTTACCCGGAATGGAAAAATTACTTCTATAAGAGTCGTCTCCGTACTTTTTAGATGAGATTCAAGTGAGGTCAGTCTTTCATAATGACCTTTTAACACTTGTACATTATCCACTTGGTAACGTGGCATTGTAGCCCCAGAACTTGTTTGGGCGCCTCCCGTTGTATTGGTAACAACAATTTTTATTCTCGCCAAAGGGTCAGAGGTATACTCTACTTCCACTTCTCGTACTGATCCTGTTTTACTGTGAACGATCCATGGCTTTTCATTTTTACCAATGTAGGCATCTTTTTTCCAGAAGCCCACTATAACACTATCCAGTGCTCCCTCTCTTTTTATCGTCATTTTACCTTTGCCTTCACGAAGACCTTTTAAATATTTTCCTTCAAATACATTTTTATTGCTCCATGTATATATGCCAGTACCGTCGGGAATTCCATTTTTAAACTCTCCTTCATAAGTATCTGTACCAACAGCTTTTCCTTTGCCATGTGCTTTATTCTTTTTACAATCTCCGGTGTAAGTACCCTTTAAAGATTCTTTATCTACTTCACAGGTTTGACTATATGCAACAGAGGATAAAAAAAGAAAAGCAATGGCAGAAGCTTTTATTTTTAGAAGAATAGTTTTAGACATGGCAGTTTTATTTAGCTCGAAATTAGGCAATGATTAAAATAGATGCACAAGGTTTGCGTTAATTTGCTTTCTGTATGATCAAATGCAAGTATTTAATACACAGGGCTGCTTTCTTCGCTTTACTATTATCATTTTTAAGTAGTAAAAGTCAAACAAATGGCGACACCAAATACCCACAAGGGTTTTTTGCCAACCCGTTAAATATTCCCATGTCATTAAGCGCAAATTTTGGCGAATTAAGACCGAATCATTGGCACATGGGTCTTGACATAAGAACTAATAAGAAAGAAAATTACCCTGTTTTTGCTTCAGCCGATGGCTATGTGGCACATATTGGTATAAGACCACAGAGTTTTGGGAAATTTATTATCATCAACCACCCAAATGGGTACTCTACTTTGTATGCGCATCTGAATGAGTTTTATCCCGCATTAGAAAAATATGTAAGAGAAAAACAAACTGAAAAAGAGTCCTGGGCTATTGAAATAGATTTTACTGAAAATGATTTTAAGATAAAGAAGGGAAATGAGATCGCTAAAAGTGGAAATACAGGTGGCTCACAGGGTCCGCATTTACATTTTGAGATAAGGGAAACAAAAACCGGCAGGAGTCTTAACCCTTTATTGTTTGGCATGCCTTTGCAAGATGATGTTGCACCAACCTTATTAAAACTTGCGATGTATGATCGTAGCATTAGTACATACGACCAAACTCCAAAAATATTTTCATTAAAGAAAACAGTCAGTGATTATATTATTCCGAAAATGCCCGTATTAAAAACTGGTTTTAAAACATTAAGTTTTGCGATCCAGGCCGTCGATAAATTCACAGGGTCACAAAACGGCAACGGGATCTATACTGCACGTATTTTTAAAGATGAAGAACCCATAGCAGAATTTGTTCTTGACGAGATCGATTATAGCGAATCCGAGTATATCAATGGTCAAATAGACTACAGGTATTATAAAGCAGGCAAGGGTTATTTTCAACATATTTCACCTTTACCAGGCAAGGAAGAAAGGATCTATCGTCTTTATAATGAAGATGGCTTAATTTATCTTGATGATACTTTGCAGCATACTATCACTATTCAGGTGGGAGATGCAAATGAAAATTTTTCAAGTACCAGTTTCCTGATCCAATTTACAGATAGCATTAATACAAATAGATCTGCACGAAAGCCAGGTAATCTTATCCCAGGCAATGTAAATGTTATTGAAAAAACAGGCTTCGAAGCTTATCTTCCTGCAAGATGTATATATGATAGCATACACCCAGTTTATAATAGCTCTAGTTCCACTTTACAGAATGCAGTCTCTGAATTGCACCAATTAAATGATAATAGCTACCCAGTGCATGAAGAAATGATTATTAGGATCAAACCGACGATCCAGGTCAAACAAGAATGGCGTGATAAAATTGTGATCCAAAGAAATGCTGGCAATGCTATATTAAAACCAGTTTGGCAAGGAGAATGGCTCTCAGCAAAAACCGGTGCATTTGGATCCTATATTGCCTTGGTTGATCTAACTCCTCCACAATTAAATAGTATTGGCAAAGGAGATACTGTAAACTTAAGTCCTGCATCAAGAATTGTGTTTACGCCAACAGATAACTCTGGCATAAAAAGTTTTCATGCAGAGCTGGACGGCAAATGGCTTATGTTCACTAATGATAAAGGAAGAAGCTGGATCTACAATTTTGATGAACAATGTTCTTTTGGTGTTCATGAATTAAAAGTTAGAGTAGAAGATATTGTAGGGAATGTAACGGAAAAAACATGGTGGTTTAAAAAGTATCCATACACTCCGCCCAAGAAAAAAGTATATAAAAAGAAAACAACGTCCAAAAAGACTGCAAAAAAGAAATAATCAATACTGGTAAGATGGTAACACTAAAAGAAGGTGATAAAGCACCAACATTCTCAGGGAAAGACCAAAATGGTAATAAAATTTCTTTAGCCGATTATAAAGGAAAGAAACTGATCTTATATTTTTATTCTGAAGCTGGTTCTCCAACCTGCACTATCGAATCATGCAATCTCAGGGATAATTATGCTTTACTAAAGAAAAAAGGCTTTGAAGTGTTGGGTGTAAGTCCTGATGATGAAAAAGCACAAAAGAAATTTGAAATAAAATATAAACTTCCATTCCCACTTATTGCCGATATTGAAAACAAGATAACCGCAGCTTATGGAGTTCATGATATGAAAAAATTATTTGGTCGTGAATACATGGGCATCATTCGTACAACTTTCGTTATTGATGAAAAAGAGATCATTCAAAAAATATTTCATAAGCCAAAGAATAAGGCACATGCACAGGAAATATTGAAGGCTGTTGAATAAATTTCAGCTTAACATTCATGGTTGTAACTTCTAATTTTATTGGATAAGCAACCCCCTTGTTCAAAGCTTCGATTTATTAGGAAACCAAAACAGTCATTATGAAACGATTACTTTTTTTTGCTCTCCTTTTTTCATTTATTAATTCTATAGGGCAAGTGGATTCATCAATTATTATTTCGACTCCGCGAAAAGCTGAAGCTACTGCTACAAAAGTGTTTTACTCACAAAAAATAATTAATACAAAAACAGTAGAAGTTCACCGCAAAGGCATCATGGAATTTAGCATCGATCACTACTTTGGTGATCTTGCCGGTGATAATGGTGGTCCCAAACACGGCTTCTTTGGATTAGATGCTATTAAAGATGTCCGTATTGGTTTCCAAATAGGGTTAAGCGATAGGCTAAATATCCTCATTGCCAGGGCAAAAGGTTCTGGGTTCGTGACAAATCAATATGAATTGGGACTAAAATACCAGGCACTGAGACAAAAAGATAATGATCCATCACATCCACTTTCACTTACAATTTTTGCAAACGATGTTTTGTCGGCTATGAAAGCAACAGACACTGCTTTACATCTTGAAAATTCATTTGAAGATTTCGGCAGCCGTCATAGCCAAGTAGTACAATTGTTGATGGCAAGAAAGTTTGGTAAAGTGAGCTTGCAGTTAAACCCACTCTATCTTCATACAAATTATGTTGAACCAAATGCCCAGAAAGATCTTTTTGCGATAGGGGGCGGTATACGCATACCATTAAGTAAAAAATTTGTGTTCCTTGCCGATTATTTTCACACTTTCAGATCACAAAAAAGTATAGACTTTTTTGCTTCGCAGGGAATAAAATTTTATGATCCTTTTGGTATCGGCTTTGAGATCATAACAGAGGGGCATGTCTTTCACCTTAATTTCACCAATGCTACAGATATCCTAGAGAATCGTTTTATTCGGGGCACCACTTCATCCTGGGGAGACGGTGAATTCCGCTGGGCATTTACTCTTTCAAGGAATTTTGTTTTGTTCAGGGATAAGAAAACGAAAGGGAATTAATATTGTTATATAACCCATTCCACTTCTCCAAATTCAAATCTTTCTTCAATGGAATGCTGAGTGATCAATTGACCTGTTTCTGAAACCCCTTTTATTGTTGTTTCAAAAACACGAGTTCCTTTTTTCAATCTTATTTTTTCATCTTTTTTATAAAGATGGGTTTGGTATTTATTAAAAAGGATCATGAAATTTCCTGCCATCAATACCTGGTAATTCTTTTCAATGATAGAGCAAAGCTCTTTTGCAAGTTCAATAGGTTTATGATTTTTACCAGTTATTTGTTTTAGAGAAACAGGGTTTGGTAAATTCGGATCGAAACCTGTTTGATTAATATTCATCCCTATTCCAATTACGGCCCATTGCCAACTGCCAATAGATGACTGACCACTCTGCACTATATTTTCGATCAGAATTCCTCCTGCCTTCCTGTCACGCCAATAAATATCATTTGGCCATTTAATTTTTGTTTCATCACCCGCATATTTTGAAAAAAATTCCCAGCCACTGACCGCAATACAAACGCTTAATTTGAATTGGTCGGGAACGCTTAGTGGATAAGGATTTAACAGAATGCTAAGAGCAATATTCAAGCCTTTTTGAGATGCCCAACTCTTACCACGTTGTCCCTTTCCGGCTGTTTGTTCATGTGCAAAAATAGCCATACCATGCTGAGCCTCACCCTGTCCGTCCGGCAGAAGATCTCCATGAACAAGGCCCATGGCATATTTGTTGGTACTATCAATTGACTGCAGCTCAATAAAAGGCTTTCCAATTGGATTGCCGGCAAATGGTAGTGGCAATTAATTACTATTTTTACAAAGTAAATCAGTTTTCGGGTACTGGTTATTTGTTGCTGGTAAAAAACACTACAAATAACGAATAACAAGTAACCGGAGAATCAGTAAATAAAACTTCAAACTTTAAAAGAAAATTATTGGAACAATTGTCAGTATTGGCTACACGTAAAAAGAAAAGCTCTGTCCGGTTAACGAAGAATTCAAAACTCATTAAAACCATCATCAACGCTATACAGGAGAAAAAAGGTGAAAACATTATTTCTCTTGACCTGAGAAAAGTAGATGAAGCTGTTGCAGATTTTTTTATAGTCTGCGAGGCAGGTAGTCAGCCTCAGGTAAGGGCCATTTCGGATTTTGTTGAAGAGCAAATGAAAGAGAAATGTGATGAATACCCATATCATCATGAAGGAAAGAAGAACCTGCAATGGGTGTTGATCGA